>Ga0335085_10000924_pt1 | contig 71662 bp, 58 predicted proteins | sample Lox_Sample_45_FD_206712 | JGI IMG/M metagenome (GOLD analysis project Ga0335085, IMG submission 206712) | Soil microbial communities from Loxahatchee National Wildlife Refuge, Florida, United States - Lox_Sample_4.5 | ecosystem: Environmental > Terrestrial > Soil > Wetlands | place: USA... | reverse complement strand
CGCGACCGCCAAAATCCAGGCGTACCGGGAACAGAAGTTGGACAAAAAGGTTTGACACGAGTCTGACATTCTGGTCTAAGTATTTGATCCAAAACGAAAGTTTTGGGGGATCGTCTAACGGTAGGACAGCGGACTCTGACTCCGCCAGTCTAGGTTCGAATCCTAGTCCCCCAACCAGCCTTTCCGGTATTATGGCGCAAACGCCACTGGCTGCTGGCGAAGACGGGGCGCGGGGGTTATTCGTTTTCGGGAAAATCCGCACCCCCCCTCCCCACGCCGCGGCAAAGCCTTAAGGCGACTTGTCCGCCGCAACCCAATGGGGAAAGGCGGAAGCCGGGCGCAGGGATAGCGAGAGAGCCGGCGCGCGAACACCCGCGAGCCTCAGATGGGCGCGCGGGCGCGCGGATTCAAGCGGTGTTAGTCGCCCAGGCCGATGGAGATGGAAGCGTAGGGGCCATTGAAGGTGAGGTTCGAGTTCTTCCGCGCGTCGATACCCGTGTCCATGGCGTTGAGGAATGAGTCGATGCGATAGCCGATGCTGACCTTGGCATCGCCATAACGCGCCGTGAGCGCCACGAAGCCGCCGATGTTGGGAACGGTGACACGGCGCGAACGCATGTCGCTGTTGCTACCGCTCTTTGAAGGGATCGGCACATAAGTGGGCCTATAGCGGTTGCATACACCACGGCGTGTTCGAATGCAGTGGCGCTGGGATAGATAGTACGCTTCTGTGGTGTGGCTCACCTTGGCGCTCTGTCTGCCGAACAGAACGGCGCCATTGATACCCCAATCGAGCGACAATTCGCCATGCTCCGCATTTCCGGCCAATGGCGCCGATGCGGTCCATGACAGCGATGGCCCAACGCCTTTGAAGCTGCGCTCCGTCTCGCCAGTCAGGAAATATTGATAAAATGTGGGCCACGGAATGTGAAAGCCGACGATAGCGGTTAGGTGCACATAGCCGATATGCGGCCGCGCCGAAATTGCAACTCCGGATGAGGCCTTGAATTGCGCGAACCGCACGCCCGCACTGATCGAGGAATCGATGTTATGCCCCAGCCCGCCAAGACCAACATCCTTTCCCGCGCTGAAATCGACGATCGCATGGCTTTCATCCATCCGTCCTTGCACATCGGCAAGCGGCGCAGCGAATATGGGATACAGAACCTTGGTATATGTACCGCCTAAACCAGTTTCGTATGCAAGCGGTTCCGCACCCTGCCGGTGTTCATGCCGACTGGCGTGGCCGCGGCCGTAACGGATGCCGGCGGAAAATACCCAGTTTGAATCCTCCGGCTGGAAACTGACCTTGCCATCGAAGCCGAACACAAAGCGCGGCGGACGCTGATTGTTGGAGAAAATATCCTTGGTATAGGAATCCGGGTCCGGCGTTGTGTTCATGAAGTCCGCCGTGAAGGGGCTGTTCAAGCCCTGCACCATCTCCGCCTGTCCGCCCAGATCGAGCCAGATCAGGGGATGGGTGTCTTCCGCTTTGGCGGGAGATGAAACATAGAGAGTCAGCGCGAGCGCAGAGGCACCCGTCAGCAATTTCCAGCGGATGGTGGCGCGGTTGTCGGCTTTTTGAATGAGTTCGCTCATTGTGTGATTCCCCCCTGACGTGCGCTGACAATCTCAAAGCTGTCATTCCCGGCCGAGCGAGGCTTCAGCCTCGCGAGGGGAAGGGAACCCAGGAGCCGATACAGCGCGAGAATGTCGATAGCTGGGTGCCCATACGTTGTCGCTATGGGCTCCCTCGCATCGCGCGCGCCCTTCGAGGCCCCGCGCGCGTCATGCTGAGGTGCGAGCGAAGCGAGCCTCGAAGCATGCGCGCGGGGCACCTCAGGGTGACGCGCGCGATGCTCGCCGGGGATGACAGCCGAGGTTTGGTTTGCGTTCATCGTTCCCATGGCGCTCACCAGTTCTTCGTGACGCGCACGCCGAAGAGGCGCGGATCGGTCAGGAACACGTTGGTGGTCAAACCACTGTCGTCCGAGTTCAGGAACGTGCCGGTGATGGCCGTCGTATCGAAGACGTTCTTCAGATAGCCCATCACCTGCCAGCCATCCGCGCTCGTCAGGATCAGCGCGAGGTTGACGTTCGAGTATCCTCGAATCTTGTCATACGGGTTGTCGTTGAACACGCGCGCATAGCTTTGCGACTGCCAATAGAAATCGCTGTGCAGCGTGGCCGCCCAATCCTCAGACACTGGAATGGTGTATTCGCCGCTGAGCGACACCGTGAAATACGGCGCGTTGGGCAGTTCCTTGCCGCCGACATTCTTGGCGAAGCCCGCGCCGATACCCAGATTGCTGTTGGGTGCGGGGCCGTAATCGACCCCATTATAGGTGTTTTGGCCGTTGTAGGGGTCGGAGGAAATATTTCCGGCGAGCGGATCGAAGCCGGGATAGGCTATGCCGTTAAGATTGGCCGGGCTTGTCTTGGGATTTAACGGGGAATAGCCGTAATAGGTATCACCGCTATAGTCTGTTTGCGTATAATATGGTTGCCCGTTGACAAGATAATGCGAAGGATCGTCGGCGCCGGTCCAGGTTCCGCTGTAGACATTTGTGCCACTTATGTCTGCCAATACGGGATCTTGATACGTGGCATAGGCATTTCCGCAGGCCGAAACAAATGGGTTTCCCTCGCCTGCGGAAGTCGTGCTTATCATGGCCGCGACGACATAGGCCGGCAAGATGCAATTCGACGGCAGGGTGACGAAGGGCCGGAACAGCATCCAACCGGGATGACCGGCTGTGCGATCCATTAGATCGACGGCATATTGGTCGTTCTTGATCCGCGTCGATTCGTAGCCGCCCGCGAAAGCGAATTTGAGACCCGGTATCGGTTCGTAAGTCGCCTCAAGTTCCGCGCCTCTCACGGTGGCGTCGAAATTCAAATTGATCGACGTGCGGTCCACGATCTCCGAAATCTGGTAGCCGGTGTAGTTGTAGTAGAAGACATCTCCGTTCAGCGTGATCCCGCCATCGCCCAGCGTGTTCTTGGTGCCGAGTTCGTAAGCATCCACGAATTCGGGATCGAAGGTGAGCGGATGGGACGGAACGCCGCTTTGTCCCTGTGTGCCATAAGCATAGACGGCTGCACCCGGCGGATTGGCACCGCCAGCCTTGTAGCCATGCGCCCAGGAACCATAAATCAGCGTCTGATCGGTGAAATCGAGCTTGGGCGTCCAGTCGGCTGCGAAGCGGCCCGTCAACTGGTTCCATGCCTGATCGACCACGCCGAGCGACGCATAACCATAGCCATTCGCCAGAAGCTCGCTGGGGATATCGATGAAGTGTTTGTGGTCGCTGGTCCAGCGGATGCCGCCGGTGAGCTTCAGGTCGGATTTGACGTTATAATACGCCTCGCCGAACCCGGCATAGGAATTCAGCACGTAAGGATTGCGGCTGAGGAAGTAATTGTGGCCCTTGCTGTTGATGTTCGCGAGCGGATTGGGGTCGATGTAATAACAGGTCGAGGTCGGTTGACCGGCGCCCTTGGTGGGATCGTTGTATTGATAGCCGTAACCGCCGCCCGAACGCACGTTGATACCTTGATAGTCGCCTTCGAGGCATTGGTGATTGTCCGAAATTCCCGCCTGCCACGGGTCAGTAATCTGGCCAGTTGCCGAAGTTCCTGCGAACATGGTGAGCACATTGCCGAACACAAAATAGTCTTCGACCGTTTCATAATGCATATAGTTGGCGCCGACGCTGAAATTGAATGGGCCCTTGAAATTCGACGCCAGCCGGAATTCCTGACTGAATTGCCAGGCACGCTCTTGCGAAACGTCCTGCAGAACCAAGCGATTGCTGCAACCCAGTTGCGGATCGTCGAAATACCACGTGCCGTCCGACGCATGGGGGCCGGGACCTACGCCACAGTCGGTATAGGGAGACGTGAGGGTTTGCTGTTGGCCGAACGTGACGCCGTTGCCGGTCGACCGGAAAACGCCCGGAGCGGTATTGAACCGGTTGTAATCTTCGGTGGAATACAGGTAATCATTGTTGTAGCCCGTCTGCGACGTGAATGTCAGCGCGGGCGTGACACTGTAATCGACGTTGAATTCCACCGTATCGTTCTTGGCCTGATAACGCGGATCGATTAACGTTTGGATTTCCCGCAGATCGCGCGAGTTCTCGGCATTGGCGGCATAGGGATTTATGACCTGCATTCCGCCGCTGTACCAGCCGGCCACGACATAGGGCAGCGCGTAACCGTATGGCAGCTCGAAGGCATCCGCCGAATACATCGAAGTCGGCAGGCAACCTTGACTGAGCGAACCCGAAAGTACTTGGAACGCCGCGTTGCCGGTGTTGATATTCGGTATAGGGACGGGTACGCCCAGAACGCTTTGAATCGCCGGATTGTTTTCCGGGTTGTCTGTTTCGCACAATTGCTTCTGCGTGCGCATGCGGTCGTCGGATTCCTGGAAATGCTCCCAGACGGCATAAGCCTGTACGCTGGCGAGCGGATGCCACGCGATTGTGGCGCGCGTGGACCACAGATCGCGGCCATCGACCGGATTGCCGGTGTTTTCATTGGTCGTGTAACCGTCGCGCTTGGTCCATTCGCCGGCGACGCGAACTTCGAGCCAATCATCGACAATCGGGATATTGACCATGCCTTCGTAGCGGCGGTTGGTATAATTGCCCCAATCGGCAGACGCCATCGCTTCGAATTGATCTGTCGGCTTGGCCGAAATCACGTTCACCACGCCCGCCGTCGCATTGCGCCCATAAAGCGTGCCTTGCGGACCGCGCACGACCTCCACCTGATTGACGTCAAAAAATTCCTGCTCGAAGAAGTGGTTGCGGATAAACGGAATATCGTTCAGCGCCACCGCCACGGCGGGATCGGTCGAAACCGAAATGGCTTCCGTACCGATGCCGCGAATGGCGATGGAATAACCGCTGAAATTGGTTTTGGTGAATGTGAGGTTCGGCACCTCCTTCACCAGATCCGGGCCGCCCGCGATTTGCCGGGATGTGAGCTGTTCCTGCGATAGCGCCGTGATCGCAATCGGCACCGTTTGAATATCGCCTTTGATCTTCGATGACGTCACGACCACCGTTTCCACGCTCGCCGCGGCGCGGACAGGTTCCGCTTCGGCCAGGCGTATGTCCTGCAGGGAGGTTGTTCGATGCTGTCCGAGATCGCGCACGATGGCGACCGCATTCGCCTCGCGTTTCGCCACGAAGCCGGTGCCTTGCAGAATGCGCGACAGCGCCACTTCGGCCGTCAATTCCCCTTTCGCGCCGTTTGTGCGCGTGTCCTTGACCGCCTGGTCCGAGGCGATGACCGGTACGCCGGTCTGCGCCGAATACGCGTGAAGTGCCGCCTTGAGATCGCCGCCCGGAATATTGAATTCGTCGGCGGATGCGCCCGACACGAGCGCGATCACGCCTGCGCCACCCAGAGCGGCAGCTTTCAGAATCGATAAGCGCGTCATTGTTCCCCCTCTTTTTCGGCACGCCTCAGCGCAGGATCACGCTTTCATCGGCGCGGCTTTCCACACGCAACCCGAGCACGTCGTGCACGACTTGCGCGAAAAGCCTGACGTTGTTGACCGGAAACGTGCCGTCGATGGTCATGCTGGCGACCGCCGGATCGGCGATGATGAGTTTGTCGCGGTTGTAGCGGTTGAATTCGCTGGCCGCATCGGCAAGCGTGGTCTTGTCGAAGACGAGCACGCCGCGGCGCCAGCTCAATTCCCTCTGGGTGATGGCCGCGTTCTCATGCGTGATGAAAATCGTGCTGGCGGTGGCCCTCACCATATCGCCTTTCGCAAGCAGCGCGGGCTTGAGGGGCGTGCGCATGGCGGGCGAATCGAAGCGCACCCTGCCCTGCACCACGGCCACTTCGAGGCTACCCGTATCGCGGCGAACCAGGAATTTCGTGCCCAGATCGGTAATGCGGTGATCGCCCACCATGACGATGAAGGGTTGGGCCGCATCGTGCTCGACCTGGAAATACGCCTCGCCTCTTTCCAGCCAGACCACGCGCTCGCTCGTCGTCATGCGCGTGCGGATCGCGGTATCGGTGTTCAGTTCGATGCGCGAGCCGTCGGAGAAACTGACAACCTCGCGACCGCCAACCGGCGTGGTGAACACGCGGTCATGGGGTTTTGCCAGATATGCGATGGACGCCGTACCCACGACGGCCGCGACGGCGAGCGCCGCCGCGATACGAAACATCAAAGGCGAAATTCTCCGGCGCGCCGGCGGGGCCTCGCTCGGGCTCCCGCGCAGCGCCACGAGCCGGTCGGCCTTGTTCCACACCGCATCGAGGCGCAGATAAGCCACCATGTGCTGCGGCGAGCGCGCCAGCCACGCATCGAGTGCCGCCTGGTCTTCCTCGCTCCACGCGCCGGAATCGCGATGCTTCAGCACCCATGCCGAGGCCTCGGCGCGAATGTTCTTCGCTTCGGCGATCGGATTTTGCCTCATATTGGGTTCGCCCATGGTCAAAGCTCCGCCGCTTCGCCGAACATCACGTCGGCGAGAGCGCACATGCCGTCGCCGAGATGGCGGTTGACCGTGTTCTCGGAAATTCCCATCCGCGCCGCGATTTCGGGGCGCGACAATCCCTCGATCTTGCGCATGACGACGGCATCGCGGCAGCGCGGCGGCAAGCGATCGAGTGCTGCCTGCAGCCGGCGCAATTCCTCGCGCGCCATCACGCTTCTGTCGGGCCAGGGCTCATCGAGCGCCACATTGAGCCCTTCGAGGTTGGGAACGGCCTCGATGGCGACCACATTTTCGCGGCGCGTGAGATCGACCAGCAGATTGTAGGCGGTCGTCAGCACGAACGGTTTCACCGGATATGGAATGCGGCGCAGCGCCGATTCGAACACGCGCGCATAGACTTCCTGACAGAGGTCGTCGATCTCGGCCTTGTTGCGCCAACGGCGGCGAAGGAACTGCTTCAATGCGGCCTCCAGCGGCAACACCTCGCGGACAAACCACGCCTTCGCATCAGGCACAGTCATTGCTGCGCCTGGTTTGGGCAGGCCTGAATCGTCACGTTCGGTTTCCGGTGCCTCGATCATCCCCCTTGAGCTTTCCGGCTTTCCGAGGGTCGGAATTTTACGCCCACATAGAGCTGAACGAACGGGCCGATCGGGACCGCCATAGGCGCCGCCGGAAAATTCGCGCAGGGGCGAAGGCGATTGAGTCGGGGCCTGCCAGGCGAAATCCGACGATTGCTGCAACTGCGAGGGGATTGGGGAAGAGCAATGTCGCCACGCGGCGATCGTCGGCCTCGCAGCGGCCAACGCACAGGTTGTTGGCGCAGCCTCGCGCGGGAGCATGGCTCGTACGACTTCACGCCGCGCTACGGAGTTCTATTGCAATTCTGCAGGCGTGAGATGCCCGAAGAGCCGCATGGGCGCCGCAAGGGCGCCATGTCCGCGTTCGAACCGGCAATCGAATTCGCGGCGGCTGTTGTTGTCCTCGCGAGCGCCTAATCCCCCAGCCCGACGGAGATGGACGCATAGGGCCCGAAGAAGGAACGATCTTCATTCTTCCGCGCATCGATGCCGCCATCGATGGCATTGAAGAAGAAGTCGGCACGGTAGCCGAGGCTGAGTTTGGCATCGGCGTAGTTCCACGAAATTCCCGCGAAGCCGCCGAGATTGGGTACGGTGACGTTCCGCGAGCGTGTGTGATCGGGATGCGCCGGCCCCTGATACGTGATGAGACGGTAGCCTGGAGGGTACTTAGGGCCATGATATCGACCCGTCGTCTGATGATGCGTGCGTGTCTTTTGCTTCCCGAATAAGAACGCGACATCCACGCCCCAATCCAATGTGAGTTCGCCGTTCTGTCCGTTACCGGCAAAAGGCGCGGATGCGTTCCACGACAGGGAGGGCCCTATTCCCCGGAAGCTGCGGGTGGCGCGAAGACTAGCCGCATTGCTGTGGTAGATTTCTCCTCCCGTGACCACAGAATGGGGGACAGGACTGGAGGAGTAAAAATATTTCAGGTGCCAATCCGGGTTGGATTTAACAGCGATATTGGAGTTCGAGCGGAATTGCGCGATGCGAACGCCCGCGCTCACAACCGACGATCCATCCTTGCCGAAAAGGCCCAGACCCACATCCTTGCCAGCCTGGAAATCGAGGATCGAATGGCTTTCGGTGTTGCGTACCCGCGTGTCGGCGAACTTCTGCGCGATTCCCGTGAGATAAACTGTGATATGCGTTTGATTGAGAGGGGCATGTGTCACATAGGTACGCGGAACATAGATCTCCTGATGGGCGTGTTTCTTGCTTACGGCGCGGCCATACTGGATCGCGGCGGAAAACACCCAATCGAAATTCTCCGGCTGGAAGGAAATCTTTCCGTCTTCATCGATGCCGAAAAGCGGCGGCTTCTCGAATTTCTGCGATGGATCGAAATAGGGCGGCCGCGAGGGTGAGTTGGGAAATTCCGGCGCGAATGTTTCCCGGCCGGCCTGCAAGCGGCCGAGTTCGCCGCCCAGTTCGATCCAGATTTGCGGCTGGCTCGAATCTTCTGCTTTGACGATGCTTGCCGACGAAACATAGGCCGTCAGCGCCAGAGCCGATGCTCCTGTCAGCAATTTCCACCGGATCGTGGCGCGGTTGTCGTGTTTTTGGATCAGTTCGCTCATTGGTGTTTCCCCCTCACCAGTTCTTCGTGACGCGCACGCCGAACAGGCGCGGATCGGTCAGGAACACGTTGGTGGTCAAACCTGAGTCATCGCTGTTCAGGAAGTCGCCGGTGATGGCGGTGACATCAAAGACATTTTTGACATAGCCCATCACCTGCCAACCGGACGCGCTCGTGAGAATCAGCGCGACATTGGTGGTCGAATACCCTCGCAGTTTGTCATAGGGCCTATCGTTGAACACGCGCGCGAAGCTCTGCGATTGCCAGTAGAAATCGCTGTGCAGCGTGGCCGCCCAATCCTCCGAAACCGGCACCGTATAATCGCCGCTGAGCGACACAGTGAAATGCGGCGCATTGGGAAGCTGGTTGCCGCTCAGATCCTTGGCAAAACCATCGCCATTGTTGGGCGACAGGCCCAACCCTTCATTGATGGTATTGGGATCGACCGCTGGATCGACGCTGAGTGGATCGTAGCCGGGATAGCCCGCGGGAATGCTTCCCAAATTTGAATGCAGGTGCGGATTGGCGACATAGGCAAGACCCGTGAGCGGATCGACATGCTCGTTATACGCCTCGCCGCATGCGGTGTGGATGGGATCGTCGCTCGAACTCAGCATTGCCGCGACGACGTAGACCGGAAGAATGCAATTCGATGCCTGCGTGACGAACGGCCTGACCACGATCCAGTTCGGATTGCCAGCCGTGCGATCCATCAGATCGACGGAAGACTGACCGTTTTTGATTCGCGTGTCTTCATAACCACCCGCAAAATTGAATTTGAGGCCGGGAAGCGGCTCGTACATCGCCTCCAGTTCGGCGCCCTTCACGGTGGCATTGAAATTGTCGTTGAGCGCCGTGCGATCCACGATGCGGGAAATCTGGTAACCCGTGTAATTGTAGAAGAAGATATCGCCATTCAGGGTCAATCCGCCATCCAGCAGCGTGTTCTTGGTGCCGAGTTCATAGGCATCCACAAATTCCGGCTTGAACGTCAGCGGATGAGTAGGACTTATCTGATCGCTGGGATCGAATGCAGGGAACGATGCACCCGGTGGATTGGCGCCGCCCGCCTTGTAGCCGCGGGCATAGGATCCATAGACCAGCGTCTGATCGGTGAAATCGAGCTTCGGCGTCCAGTCGGCGGCAAAGCGGCCGGTCCATTCGTTCCATTGCTGGTCGATGATCTGGGTTACGGCATAGCCATAGCCGCTGAGGACGAGCAGGCTGGGAATATCCGTGAAGTGCTTCTGGTCATCGGTCCAGCGCAAGCCACCCGTCAGCTTCAGATCGGGCATGACGTTGTAATACGCCTCGCCAAACCCGGCATAGGAATTCAGCACATAGGGGTTCTGGCTGAGGAAATAATTGTGACCCTCATTGTTCAGGCTGGTGATCGGATTGGGATCGATATAGCCGCAAGTACCCGAATGCGCGTCATGAAATCCGAGAGGATTGGTGTTTGCAAAGCCGGGTATGCATTGACTGTTATCAGCCGTACCCACACCGATACCAGTATGGTCCCAAACGGTTTGGAAGGCAGGCACCCCACTGCCATTGGGTGGCCCTCCCGTCAGATATTGCGTGAGCGTGTTGATAAAGACATAATAATTTTCCTCGGTTTCGTAATGCAGATAATTGCCGCCGATGCTGAAATTGAACGGCCCCTTGAAACTGGAGGAGAGACGAAATTCCTGACTCAATTGCCAGGAATGTTCGTTCGACAGGTCCTCCGCCACCAGCCGGTCGCTGCAACCCAATTGCGGATCGCAGAAAATGCCGGAGGCGTGACATCCATTGAAATCGCAGATGGTTGGGCCGCCAGGATCCGGTTGTATCGCGTTCGTATCCCAAAGATAGAATGTGCTGGCGTGCGGATCGTAGATAAATATGCCCGGTGCGGTGTCGAAGCGGTTGTAATCTTCCGACGACCAGAGGAAGTCGGAATTGTATCCCGTCTGCGATGTGAAGGTCAGCGCCGGGGTGACATTATAGTCGGCGTTCAATTCCACCGTGTCGTTCTTCGCCCGGTATGTCGGATTGATCGTCGATTCGATCACGCGCAGATTTTCCGATTGCCGCGTGCTGGCATAGGGATCGAAATGTTGCCGGATCGAAGGGTCCTGAATCCCGATGGCCGACGCATAAGCCACGGAAAGCCCGTTCACGACCCCGAATGCTCCATAGTCGCCATGAGCCGGGTCGCCCTTGTCATAAAGCGACACGGCCTCGCAACCCTGGCTCAGATAATAGATCGCGTTGAAAACTGTATTGCCCGCTACATCGTTCGTTGATACGCCGCCGACTTCGCTCGGCGTAGGCGCGGTCTTGCAGAGCTGCTTGCTGGAGCGCAGACGGTCATCATCTTCCGAGAAATGCTCCCAGACGGCCGTGACCTGCACTTTTTCGAATGGCTTCCAGCCGAGTGACACGCGGCTGGACCATAGATCGCGCCCGTCTATGGGGTCGCCCGTGAGCTGGTTGGTCGTATAGCCGTCGCGCTTGGTCCATTCGCCGGCGACGCGCAAATCAAGCCGGTCATCGACGATGGGGATATTCACCATGCCCTCGTAGCGGCGGTTCAAATAATTGCCCCAATCGGCGGAGAGCATGGCTTCGAACTGATCGGTGGGTTTTGCCGAAATGACGTTCACGACCCCGGCGGTCGCATTGCGTCCGTAAAGCGTTCCTTGCGGCCCGCGCAGGACCTCGACCTGGTTGACGTCGAAAAATTCCTGCTCGAAGAAGTGATTTCTGATGAACGGGATATCGTTCAACGCGACCGCCACGGCCGGATCGGTTGCCACCGAAATCGCCTGCGTGCCGATACCGCGGATTGTGATCGAATAGCCGGTGAAGTTTGTTTTGGTAAATGTAAGGTTCGGCACTTCTTTCACCAGATCGGGTCCACCCGCGATCTGCCGCGACGTGAGCTGTTCCTGTGAAAGTGCAGTAATCGCGATCGGAACGGTCTGAATATCGCCCTTGATCTTCGAAGAGGTGACGACGACCGTCTCCACGCTGGCTGCCGCATGCACGGGCGCGGGCGCCGCCTCGGCGAGCTCGGCTTTCGGCGTCTTGCGCGCCGCCGCTTCCTCGCGCGTGATGCCGATGGCGCCCGCGGGCGAGCGGTAGGTGGTGAAGCCCGTGCCGGAAAGGATGCTCGCGAGCGCGGCATCGGCCGAAAGTTCGCCCTTCGCGCCTTTGGTTTTCACGCCGCGCAGCGCCTCGCCCGAAACGAGCACGGCAACGCCCGTCTGCTTCGAATAGGTGTCGAGCGCGGTTGCGAGATCGCCGCCCGGAATGTTGAAGCCGCTCGCAAGTGCTGCGCTCGCGAGCAAGCTGAGGCACGAGCCGCCCGCAAGAACCGCCTTCAATCGCATCGAACGCTTCATAACGCCCCCCTTTGCCGCGCTTTCAGCGCGTGATCACGATATCGCCGCCTTCATGGGCGACATGCAGCTTCAACACATGGCGCGCCACATCCACGAAGGCCTCGACATCGTCCGCCGGAAACGTTCCGTAGATCGTGAGCTTCGCCGCGGCCGGATCGGCAATCAGCATTTTCTGCCGGTTGTAGCGGTTGAATTCGGCGACCGCGGCCGAAAGCGGCGTGTATTTGAACGCGAGCATGCCGTTTCGCCATGCGATCTCGTTTTCGAGATTGCCCGCGCCCGCATGCTTCACGACGAGAGAGAGCGCGGTCGCGGTCGCCTCGTCGCCAGGCTTGAGAAGCGTGCCGCGCGAAACGCCATCCGCTTCGCCGATGCGCACGCGGCCCTGCAAAAGCGCGACCTTCAGCTTGCCCGTTTCGCGGCGCATGAGGAACTCCGTGCCCAGATCGGTGACGCGGCGCGAGCCGGCGTAAACGACGAAGGGATGCGCGGAATCGTGATGCACGCGGAAGAACGCCTCGCCCTGATCGAGCCAGACGATGCGTTCGTCCGTCGTCATGCGCGTGCGGATGATCGTGTTGGTGTTGAGCTCGATCTTCGTGCCGTCGGCGAAGGTGACGAGTTCGCGCCCGCCGATATCGGTGGAATAGGTGCGCGCGGCCGATTTCGAAATATAAGCCGCCGTGCCGATGCCGATGACGGCGATCGCGGCCAGCCCCGCCGCGAATTTGAGGAAAAGCGGCATGAGGCTGCGGCGCTCCGGTGCTTGTTCGTCGCGCGCCGAAGCGCCGAGCGCGCGCAAACGATCGGTGCGCGACCAGGCATCCTTCACGCGCCAATAGGCGGTGCGATGGGCGAGCGAAAGGCCGAGCCATTCGTCGAGCGCGGCCTGATCGGCTTCGCTCCAATCCAAACGCTGACTTTTTTCGAGCCAGCCCGCGGCGGCGAGCCGGACATCCTGCGCGCTTTCGCCTCTCTGCGTCACGGCTTTTCTCCTTCGCCATGCAGATGATCGGCGATGGCATACATGCCGCGCGTCAGATATTCGGAGACCGTGTCTTCGCCGATGCCCATGCGGCTCGCGATTTCGCGATAGGAAAGCCCTTCGAGCTTGCGCAGGATCACCGCCTCGCGGCAGCGGCGCGGCAATTGATCGAGTGCGGATTGCAGGCGGCGCAGTTCCTGGCGCGCCATGGCGCTGCGATCGGGGCCCGGCTCGTCGATGGAGATGCCCAGCGTCTCGAGATCGGCAACCGCCTCGATCGAAACGATCTGGTCGCGCTTGACGCGATTGATGAGCAGATTGCGCGCCACCGCGAACACGAACGGGCCGGCGGGATGGGGAAATTCCTTCTGCGCCGCCTCGCACACGCGCACATAAACGTCCTGGCAGAGATCGTCGGCGTCGGCGCGGTTGCGCAGGGAGCGGCGGAAGAACTGCATCAATGCGGACTCCAGCGGCAGGACCTCGCGAACGAACCAGGCTTCCAGATCGGGCGCAGTCATGGGCGCATCCGAACGGCGAAGTTCGGCATCGTCGCGGCCCCTGTCCGATCTGTCCGTCATCCCTCTCGAGCTGCCCCGGTTTTCGAGGGTTGGAATCTAGCTCACAGGGATAAGAACAAACGGGGCGCGAATTTCCGGGGATGGTGTGTTGAAGAATTTCATGCGGCGGCGCAGCAAAAGGCGCGGGCCGGGCTTCGTCTCATGGACGATCCGCCGGCGCGCGCCTGGCTCGCTATATATATGTAGCCCTAGTCGCCGAGCCCGATGCTGATCGAGGCGTAGGGGCCGTGGAAGGTGAGGTCCGATGTCTTGCGCGCGTCGATGCCGGTGTCCATGGCTTTGAGGAAATCGTCGTAGCGATAACCGATGCTGACCTTGGCGCCTCTATAACGAGCGGTCAGCGCCGCAAACCCGCCAATGTTCGGCACGGTGACATTGCGCGAGCGTGTGCTGTAGTAGGCGGGCGCGTTGGTCGGATGGTGATAGACGAGTGGATAGCCGGACGCGAAAGCCGCGCAAGAGCCGTTGGCTTTGAACCGTTTGCAAAACTGCTGAGTCAGATGATAGGCGTGCGTATGGTGGCTTACGTTTGCTTCCTGGCGGCCGAACAGTACCGCGCCGTTAATGCCCCAATCGAGCGAAAGTTCGCCGTCCTCGGCATTGCCGGCTATCGCTGCCGATGCATTCCACGACAGCGAAGGCCCGACACCCTTGAAGCTTCGTGCCGCATCGCCCGTCAAGAAATATTGATAAAAAGAGGGTTGCGGCGGATTGATAAGAACGATACCGACGGCAGGACGGAACGCAGGGCGTATATTCGGGCGCGCCGAAATCTCGACGGCGGATGCGGTGGAGAACTGGGCGATACGCACCCCGGCGCTGACCGTGGAATCGCCATTGCGCCCCAACATGCCGATGCCAAAATCTCTTCCGGCGCTGAAATCGAGAATCGTATGATTCACGTCGTCCCGCATTTGCGCATCGGCGAGCGGTGCTGCGTCGAGCGGCACGGTGGAAATATGGTGAACCGCATTGTTATAAAAGGTGGCAGATGGATGTGGCCCCTGATCGTGCTCATGCCGGTTGGTGTGTGCGCGACCGTACTGAATGCCGGCTGAAAACACCCAGTCCGAATCTTCCGGTTGAAAGCTGAGGCTGCCGTCAAAGCCGAAAGAGAAACGCGGCGGACGCTGGTTGCTGGAGAAAATGCTTTTGCTGTAGGACCCCGGATCAGGCGTTGCCGCCATGAAGTCCGCGGTGAAGGGAGCGGACAACCCTTCTATCTGCTCCACCTGTCCGGCGAGATCGAGCCAGATCAGCGGGCGAGAATCTTCGGCTTTCGCCGCGGATGAGATATAGACCGTCAGTGCCAGAGCCGATACGCCCGTCAGCAACTTCCAGCGGATGGTGGCGCGGTTGTCGTTTGTGTTGATGAGTTCGCTCATTGTGAAATCCCCCCGGTGAGAGCGATGATTCTTTTTCCACCTCCCCCTTGAGGGGAGGTCGAATTGCTGAAGCGCAGCGACTTGTCCGCCGAAGCTCGAAGAGCGAAGGCGGAAGCGAAGCGGAAGCAATTCGGGTGGGGGTCCGAAGCCGGTGGAATGACCCCCACCCGGCTCGCTTTGCTCGCCGACCTCCCCTCAAGGGGGAGGTAGAAAAGGGCGTTCATCGTCTTGCTCATCGCGCCCTCCCTCACCAGTTCTTCGTGACGCGCACGCCGAAGAGGCGCGGATCGGTCAGGAAGACGTTGGTGGTCAAGCCGCTGTCGTCCGAGTTCAGGAATGTTCCGGTGATGGCAGTCGTGTCGAACACATTCTTCAGATAGCCCATCACCTGCCAGCCCGACACGCTCGTGAGGATCAGCGCGAGATTGACGTTCGAGTATCCTCGAATCTTGTCGTATGGCCGATCATTGAAAACGCGTGCAAAACTCTGCGACTGCCAATAGAAATCGCTGTGCAGCGTCGCCGCCCAATCCTCCGACACCGGCATCGTGTATTCGCCACTCAGCGACGCGGTGAAATGCGGCGCGTTGGGCAACTGATTTCCACCGAGATTCTTAGAAAAACCTTCGCCATCGTTTGGCGCAGGGCCGTAGCCATTGTTCGTCGCATTCGGATCGATGGGGTCGTAGCCGGGATAGCCGGGAACATTATTGACGGCACCATTGCCGCCGCTGCCAAACCCATAATCCGTATTAAAGATAGGATTTGGCTTATAGGGCCTCTCTGTTATCGGATCGTCGCCCCCGTAATAAGCAATGCCACAGGCGGAAACTGCGGGGTTGCCTTCGCCGCTGCCGGCATATCCCGTGACCAAGGCTGCCGCGACATAATCCGGGAAGATGCAATTCGACGGCGTGGTAACAAAGGGCCTCATCACCACCCAGCCCGCATGACCGGCCGTGCGATCCATCAGATCGACGGAAGACTGACCGTTGTCGATCCGCGTATCTTCGTAGCCGCCCGCGAAGTTGAATTTCAGGCCGGGCAGCGGTTCATACATCGCTTCCAGTTCCGCGCCTTTCACCGTTGCATTGAAATTCAGATTGATCGACGTGCGATCGACAATCTCCGAAATCTGGTAGCCGCTGTAATTGTAAAAGAAGACGTCGCCGTTCAGCGTCAAGCCGCCATCCAGCAGCGTATTCTTGCTACCGAGTTCGTAGGCATCGATGAATTCGGGATTGAAAGTCTTCGGATGATCAGGAATGCCTTTGACACCAACGCCATAACTGTAGATCGCCGCCCCCGGCGGATTGGCGCCGCCGGCCTTGTAGCCATGAGCCCATGAACCATAGATCAGCGTCTGGTCTGTGAAATCGAGCTTGGGCGTCCAGTTCGCCGCGAGGCGGCCCGTAAGCTGGTTCCACTGTTGATCGACCACCGCGATGGGCATGTAGCCATAGCCCTGCGCCAAAAGTTCGCTGGGAATATCGATGAAATGCTTCTGGTCGTCGGTCCAGCGGATGCCGCCCGTCAATTTCAGATCGTCGCGGACGCTATAATAAGCTTCGCCGAAGCCCGCATAGGAATTGAGCACATAGGGATTGCGGCTGAGAAAATAATTGTGCCCTTCGCTGTTGATGCTGGAGAGCGGATTGGGATCGATGTAATAGCATACTGATGTCGGCTGGTTAGCGCCATACAGTGGATTGTTATATTCGTTACCGAAACCCGCACCCAATCCCGAGTGCCCTGCACTTACACCCGGATAACCGCCATCCAGACATTGATGGTTGTCCGATACGCCGGCTTGCCATGGGACATTTATGTTGCTGGCAGCCGATGTTGCTGCGAATGCTGTTAGCGCATTCGCGAAGACGAAATAATCTTCGACCGTCTCGTAATGCATATAATTGCCGCCCACGCTGAAATTGAACGGGCCTTTGAAATTCGACGCGAGCCGGAATTCCTGGCTCAATTGCCAGGCACGTTCTTGTGAGACATCCTGCGCCACCAGCCGATCGCTGCATCCCAGTTGCGGATCGCAGAAATAATAATAGCCATCGGACGGATTGAGGTAGGTAAGAGTGCTTGATTGTACACCCTGATTGGTGCTCGCCTGGAATATCCCCGGCGCAGTGTTGAAGCGGTTATAATCTTCCGTGGAATACAGGAAATCGTTGTTGTAGCCGGTCTGCGAGGAGAAAGTGAGCCCGGGCGTGATGTTGTAGTCGGCATTGAACTCCAGCGTGTCGTTCTTGGCCCGATAGCGCGGATCGATCTGCGTTTCGATGACACGCAGATTGCGCGAATTTTCCGCGCCGCCATAGGGATCGACCGCGCTGTTCATCGTTCCGCTATAGAACCCCGCTGTGACATAGGGCAGCGAATAGCCGTTCGGCACCTCGAAATCGTCGGCCGAATACATCGACGCCGGCAAACAGCCCTGACTGAAACTCGCTTGCGTGAGAGCAAAAGCGTTCCCGTTCGCGAGGTTCGGTGCAAGTATGCTCACGCCATCGATGGACGCTCTGCCCGGATCCGTTTTGCACAACTGCTTTTGCGTGCGCATGCGGTCGTCGTCTTCGGAGAAATGTTCCCAGACGAGATAGGCCTGCACCTTGTCGGACGGCTTCCAGCCGAGCGTGACGCGCGTGGACCACAGATCGCGCCCATCGACCGGATTGCCGGTGTTTTCGTTGATCGTATAGCCGTTGCGCTTGGTCCATTCGCCCGCGACGCGAAGCTCAAGCCAATCATCGACAATGGGAATATTCACCATGCCTTCGTAGCGGCGGTTGAGATAATTGCCCCAGTCAGCGGAAAGCATCGCCTCGAACTGATCGGTCGGTTTGGCCGAAATAACATTGACCACGCCAGCGGTGGCATTTCGTCCGTAGAGCGTTCCTTGCGGGCCGCGCAGCACTTCCACCTGGTTTACGTCGAAGAATTCCTGCTCGAAGAAATGATTACGGATGAAGGGAATGTCGTTCAGCGCGACGGCCACGGCGGGATCGGTGGTCACAGAGATCGCCTGCGTGCCGATGCCGCGAATCTGGATAGTGTAGCCGCTGAAATTGGTTTTGGAGAAGGTGAGATTCGGAACTTCCTTCACCAGATCCGGCCCGCCCGCGATCTGACGCGATGTGAGCTGTTCCTGCGACAGCGCGGTAATCGCAATGGGAACGGTCTGGATGTCGCCCTTGATCTTCGACGACGTCACCACGACCGTTTCCACGCTCGCGGCCGCGGCCTTTGCGGGCTCGACTTGCGCAAGTTCCGCGGGCCGCGCCGTTTGCGCCGTGCTCCGGCGAACTTCATGCACGATCGCGATGCCGCCCGCCTCGTGGCGCATGGCAAAGCCGGTGCCCTGAAGAATGCGCGACAGCGCGCCATCCGGCGACAGATCGCCCACCACGCCGGCCGTGCGCACGCTCAGCATCTCGTCGTCGGGATAGATGAGATCGACGCCGGTCGCATTGGTGTAGAGGTTGAGCGCGGTCCTGAGGTCGCCGGGCGGGATGCTGAAGGTTTCCGCGGCCGCGCCCGTCGCCTGAAGCGCGAGTGCCAGGCTCGCCACCGACACGGAACCCAAAAATCGGAACTTCGTCATGCTCCCCCCTTTTCGATCGCAGCGGCGAATCACTGCGAGATCACGATGTCCCCATCGCGGTTTTGAATCTTGAGTCCCAGCGCATCGCGCACGATGACGGCAAAGCGGTGCACGTCGGTGATGGTGAAGGCGCCGCCGATCGTGCGCCCGGCCACGCCGGCATTCGCCAGAACGATCTTGCTGTTGTTGTAGCGGTTGAATTCCTCGGCCGCCTTGGCGAGCGTCGTGTGATGGAAGATGAGCACGCCGCGGCGCCAGCCGAGCTCGTCCGAAAGCGCCTGTTGCGATTTTTCCGTCATCGCGAGCGAATGGGGCGTCGCCACCACGACATCGCCGGGCGTGAGCGTGAAGGATTTCGCGGATTCGCCGTCGAAACGGGCGCGGCCTTCCACGAGCGCGACTTCGAGCCTGCGCGGATCCTCGCGGATCAGGAATTCGGTGCCCAGATCGGTGACGCGCCGGTTTCCGACCATCACGACGAAGGGATGGGCCGGATCGTGATGAACCTGGAAATAGGCCTCGCCCTTTTCCAGCCACACAATGCGCTCGCCGCGCGCGCCCGAAAGACGGATGCGCGTGTCGGTGTTCATGTCGATCAGCGTGCCGTCGCTGAGGCGCAGCGTTTCGCGACCGCCGATGCCGGTCGAATAGGTCTCGGGCTGCGGAGCGATGTAATGCGCCGCGCCCGCGCCCATCGCCGCGACGAAGGCCAAAGCGGCCGCGAATTTCATCAGCAACGGGCCGGACGCGAATTTCCGCTCCTTCTCCTTGCCCTTAAAAGGGCGCAGCGCGCCGAGCAATTCGGTCCGCTTCCATCCCGCTTCGAGCCTGAGATACGCGATGCGATGGGCGGGCGATGCGGCAAGCCAGCGCTCGAATTCGGCGCGATCCTCTTCGCTCCACTGGCCGAAATCGCGCCGCTCGATCCAATCGGCGGCGGTCTTGGTCAATGCGTCGATCTCCTCGGCCGTCATGGGCCTGGAGGCGAGCTCGCTCATGCCTTGCCTCCCGTATTGGATGAATCGCGATGAAGGATTTCGACCAGTGCGCAAATGCCCCAGCTCAGATATTGTGCCGCCGTGCCTTCGGTGACGCCCATGCGGCTCGCGATTTCGCGCCGCGACAGGCCTTCGATGCGGCCAAGCGTGATGGCCTGGCGCCAGCGCGGCTGCAATTGCTCGAGGGCTGCCTGCAGGCGGCGCAATTCGTCGCGCGCGATGACGACCTGTTCGGGGCCGGGCTGATCGCCAGCGATTTCCATCGCTTCCAGATCGGCCGCCGCGTCGATGGGAATGACGAGCGCCTGGCGCACGCGATCGATCAAAAGATTGCGGGCGGTGGCGAAGAGGAATTGCTTGGGCTTTTCGGGAAGCCGCTTTACGGCCGCCTCATAGACGCGAATGTAGATCTCCTGCCGGAGATCGGGGATTTCGGCCGCGTTACGCCAATTGTGCTGCAGGAATTGCATCAATGAACCCTCAAGCGGCACGATTTCGCGCATGAACCAGGCGTCCGCCTTCGACACGGCGGAAGCCGCATCTGAAGAGCGCATCGGCCCCTCGCGATCGGTGTCAGGTCTCTCGACCATCCCCTCCAACATCACTTGCGCCTGCCAACGGGCGCTCGCCTATTCCGACGAGCGGAATGGGCCGTTGTGAAGGGTGGGCGAAGAAGATTCGTCGCTGCGCCCGCGAAGCCGCGGGGCGGTTGCTGCGGCGCAAAACAAAGGGGTGGTGGGATTTCCACCGCCCCAGGAAGGCAAGCGATCCGGGACTCAGAAGCTTTTGGTGACGCGGATGCCGTAAAGGCGGGGATCGGTGACGAAGACGTTGGTGGTGAGGCCGGTATCGTCGGAGTTCAGGAACGCGCCGGTGATCGCGGTCTTGTCGAACACGTTCTTCACATAGCCCATCGCCTGCCAACCGTCGCCGCTCGTGAGGATGAGCGCGAGGTTGACGTTCGAATAACCGCGCAGTTTGTCATATTGCGAGTCGTTGAAGATGCGCCACCAGCTTTGCGACTGCCAGTAGAAATCGCCATGGATCGTGGCGGCCCAATCCTCCGACACGGGCATGGTGTAATCCGCCGAGAGCGACGTGGTGAAATGCGGCGCGTTCGGCAATTGATTGCCGCCGATATTCTTGGCGAAGCCTTCGCCGCTGTTCGGCGCCGGGCCGTAATCGACGCCGTTCCACGTGTTCTGGCCGGTATAGGGATCTCCCGCCGTGCCCGCCAGCGGATCGAAGCCGGGATAACCGTTGTAATAACCGGGATCCCAGCCCGGCGCCGGATTGTGCACATAGGTGTCGCCGGTGATCGGATCGAAACCCAGCGAATAGGCGTAGATGCAGGCGAACGCGATGGAGGAGCCGGCCGTCCTGTCCAGATCCAGATCCTGATTGACGACATAAGTCGGCAGCACGCAGTTCGACGTCTCCGTCAGGAATGGCTTGACGACGAGCCAGTCCGGATTGCCGGCCGTGCGGTCCATCAGGTCGATGGCGTATTGGTTGTTGTCGATCCTCGTATTTTCGTAGCCCCCGCTGAAGCCGAATTTCAGGCCGGGAAGCGGCGACCAGTCCGAGGTGATTTCCGCGCCATCGACCGTGGCGTTGACGTTCAAATTGACCGCGGTGCGGTCCACGATCTGCGAAATCTGATAATTGCGGTATTTGTAGTAGAACACGTCCGCGTTCAGGGTCACTTCGCCGTCGAGCAACGTATTCTTCGTTCCCAGTTCAAAGGCGTTGTTGAATTCGGGCTTGAAGGTCGTGGGATGGGCTTCGTTGCTGGGCGAGTTGAACGTGTAGCCGCTATACGCATCGTAAAGCACCGTGACGCCCGGCGGATTGGCGCCGCCGCCCTTATAGCCGCGCGCATAGGACGCATAGACGAGCGTCTGGTCGGTGAAATCGAGTTTCGGCGTCCAGTTGACGACCGCGCGGCCCGTCCATTCGCGCCATTCCTGTTTGATGTCGCCCTGCTGCGGATCGCCCTGGCCCGCGATGAGCGCCCAGCTCGGATAGACCTGAAAATCCTTCACGTCGTCGGTATAGCGCAAGCCCCCGGTCAGTTTCACATCCGGCGCGATCTGGTAATTGACTTCGCCGAAGCCGGCCCAGGATTTCAGCTGATAGGGATTGTGGCTGAGGAAATAATTGTGCCCCTGCCCGTCCACCTTGTCGATCGGATTGGGATCGATATAGGTGCAGCCGATTCCGCCGAAGAACGCGTTCTGGATGTTCGACGGATCGGCCGGTTGCGGTCCGCATTCATTGGCGATGGTGCCGTCGAAGGGGATATGCGGCGCGTCGGTGCCCGGCGTTCCGCCGCTGAAGGCGACGTTGCCGGTCGACATCGCGAACAGCGTCAACAGATTCGAAAACACGTAGTAATCGTCCACGTCGCGGAAGGTGAGATAATTGCCGCCGGCGACGAAATTGAAGGGGCCGTCGAAGTTCGAGGTCAGGCGCAATTCCTGATAGAACTGGCGCGATGTTCCCGACGAGCGATCCGCCGCCACGAAGCGGCTCGAACAGCCGACTTGCGGGTCGCAGAACTCGCCGTCCTGCCCGACAAATGTCCCCAAAAATCCGTTGCCGGGATCGTTGAAGAAACCGGCCACCGTGTCGAAGCGGTTGAAGTCTTCCGTCGAGTAGATGAAATCCTTGCTGTAGGCGGTTTGCGAACTCAGCGTCAGAGCGGATGTTAGATCGTAATCGACATTGAGCTCCAAGGTGTCGTTCTTGGCGCGGTAGGTGGGATCGACCTGCGAGGATATGTTGCGCAAATTCGCCGATTGCGCCACGCCCGCATAGGGATCGCTGTAATGTTCCGGCGAAAGATAAAATTCGCCCGTGGTGAAGACGACGAAGCCCGCGAGAAACGGCGACGCCGCCATGTTCGGCGTCTCAAAGGACTGCGGCGAATAGAGCGAAACCATGCTGCAGCCCTGGCTGAGCCAGGCCGCGCCGAAATTGTTGCCGGGCACGGCATAGATATTGGTGTAGGTCGGGACGATCGGACCTTGAGGACCGTCGACCACGGACGGCCCGTTATCACGCGCGCACAGCTGCTTGGTGGACCGGGCTCGGTCGTCGGTTTCCTGGAAATGCTCCCAGATCGCGGTCGCGGTCAGCTTGTCCGTGGGATGAAGGAGCAGCGACACGCGCGTGCTGAACAGGTCGCGGCCGTCGATATTGTTGTGCGTGATGTCGTTATAGGCATAGCCGTCGCGCTTGGTCCATTCGCCCGCCACGCGCAGATCGATCTTGTCGTCCCAGACGGGAACATTGATCATGCCTTCGTAGCGGCGGTTGGAATAATTGCCCCAATCGGCCGAAAGCATGGCTTCGAAGTGATCGGCCGGCTTGGCGGTGATGACATTGACGACGCCGGCCGTCGCATTGCGGCCGAACAGCGTTCCTTGCGGCCCGCGAACGACTTCGACCTGGGCGACGTCGAAGAATTCCTGCTCGAAGAAATGATTGCGCAGGAACGGAACGTCGTTGAATGCGACGGCCACGGCGGGATCGGTGGTCGCCGAGATCGCCTGGGTGCCGATACCGCGGATCTGGATGTTGTAGCCGGTGAAATTCGTCTTTGTGAAAGTGAGGTTCGGAACCTCTTTCACGAGGTCCGGTCCGCCCGCGATCTGGCGCGATGTAAGTTGTTCCTGGGAAAGCGCGGTGATCGCGATCGGAACGGTTTGAATGTCGCCTTTGATCTTCGACGACGTGACCACGATCGTTTCGACGCTCGACGAGGCCGCGGCGATGCGCATGGGCGCAGGGCCGGCCGCCTCCGTGCGCCGCGGCGCCTTGTCGAGGCCGCGCACGATGCCGACCGCGCCGGATTCGTCGCGCTGCATGACGAAGCCGGTGCCCGCCAGAATGCGCGACAGCGCCGCATAGGCCGTGAATTCGCCCTTCGCGCCGTTCGTGCGCACGCCCTTGACCGCCTCGCCCGCCACCACGAGTTCGACGCCGGTCTGGTTCGTATAGGCGTCGAGCGCGGCCTTGAGATCGCCGCCGGGAATATCGAAGCGGTCGGCTTGCGCCGCACCGGCAAATCCGATGACGCTTGCGCCCGCAATTAGCGCCGCCGTCAGATATCTCAATCCGATCATAATCCCCCCATTGTTTTCATGCGCGTTCAGCGCGAGATCACGAAATCGTCGCCCTTGGCCACGACCTTCAGCCCCAGAACGTTGCGGATGACGCGCGCGAAGGGCTCGACATCGCGCGTGCGGAATTTGCCGACGATGGTGATCTCGGCCACGGCCGGATCGGCGATGATGAGCTTGCGCTGGTTGTAACGGTTGAATTCGGCGGCGGCGTCGGCGAGCGTCATGTTGTCGAAAACGAGCGTTTCATGGCGCCAGGCGAGTTCGCGCGCGAGCGAGGCTTTCGTTTCGCGCGTGACGAACATCGTGCTCGCCGTGGCGGTGACGACATCGCCGGGGCGAAGCAGCGCGCTTTGCGAGGGCGAATGCTGCGCCTCGAAACGCACGCGGCCCTCCACCAGCGCGACTTCCAGCCGCCCCGGATCGCGGCGCACAAGGAATTTCGTTCCCAGATCGACGACGCGGTGATTGCCCGCGATCACCATGAACGGATGGGACGCATCGTGGCGAACCTGGAAATAGGCCTCGCCCTTCTCGAGCCAGACCTTGCGCTCCCTCGTCGTCATGCGCGTGCGCAAAACCGTGTCGGTGCTGAGTTCGATATGGCTGCCGTCGGCGAAGGCGATCATCTCGTGGCCGCCCACGGGCGTCGCATAAACGCGATCTTCGGGCCGCGAAACATAGGCGAACGCGCCGTAACCGATGACCGCGATTGCCGCGAGCGCCGCGGCGAGCTTCGCGGCCATGGCCCGAACGCGCCGCTCGCGCGGCACATCAGCAATGTCGGGCGTAGGGCGGCGCAGCGCCGCCAGCCTGCCGGTGCGCCGCCACGCCGCATCGAGCCGCAAATAGGTGGAACGATGCGCCCAGGATTGCCCGAGCCACGCATCGAGCGCGGCGCGCTCTTCCTCGCCGGCTTCGCCCGCGATCCGGCGCTCGAGAAACGCGGCCGCCTCCGCCTCGATGCGGCCCGCGCGCGAAGGCTCGTGACCCGCTTCGCTCATGGACTTCTCCTGAGATCTTCGGGATCGCTGTAAAGAATGTTGGCGAGCGCGCGCATGCCGTTTGCGAGATGCATCTTCACCGTTTCTTCTCCGATGCCCATGCGGCCCGCGATTTCGCGGCGCGAGAGACCTTCGACCTGTTTCAGCAGGATCGCTTCGCGGCAGCGCGGCGCAAGGCGATCGAGCGCGGCCTGCAGGAGCTGCAATTCCTCCCGCGCCATGAGCACGCGCTCCGGCCCCGGCGCATCGATGGCGAGGTTGAGCGTCTCCCAATCGATCGCCGCCTCGATGGGAATGATGCGCTGGCCGCGCACGCGATCGATCAAGAGATTGCGCGCGGTGGTGAAGAGAAACGCCTTGGTGTTGTGGGGGCGCGCGCCGAGCGCCGCCTCGCACAGGCGCTCGTAAATATCCTGCCTGAGATCGGCGATCTCGCTCTTGTTGCGCCAATTGCGGTGCAGGAACTGCATCAACGCGGCCTCCAAAGGCAGAACCTCGCGCACGAACCAGTCATCGACTTCAGACGCGTTCATGGCTGCGCGGCCGAGAGATGCGCCTTCACCGGTTGCTTGCGGTCTGTCGTCCATCGCTCCCCGACGGCCAGCGACTATGCCTTTGAAGACGGAAGGATCGGGCGGGCGGGGGTATGGCGCCAGAATTTTATGGCGCACGGGCGCAACAAAGCGTGCTGCGGTGCGGAAAAAGCGGCGGGGTTTGCCCCGCCGCCTCCGGTTTAGGGATGAATGTCGCGCTTAATCGCCGAGGCCGATGGAGATGGAGGCATAGGGGCCATAGAAGGCGCGATCTTCATTCTTCCGCGCGTCGATTCCACCATCGATGGCATTGAAGTAGAAATCGGCCTTGTACCCGAAGTTCATTTTGAAGTTCTGCAACTGCCACGACAGGCCGATTGAACCGCCGATATTGGGGACGGTGACATTGCGCGAATCGATGCGAGCGGGTGTGCCGGGATGGTGATAAAGCGTAACGTGTGTACCCCGTTGCGTGTAGCCAAGGAAATTTGGGATGGCCTGATGATACCGTTCAGTCGTCTCGTGGCTCGTCTTGGTCTTTTGCCGGCCGAACAGAAGGGCCGCATTCACGCCCCAGTCGACCGACAATTCGCCGTCCTGCGTATTGCCCGCAAACGGCAGCGACGAATTCCACGAGATCAACGGACCGACACCATGGAAGCTGCGCTGGGCGCGCAAGGATGCCAGATTGCTGTGATAAGGCTGGCGAGAGACCCATCTTGAATTGGTAAAACCGAAAGAGGTGACGAGAGTGGGGTAATATTTATAGGCGAAATGCCAATCGGGATCCGATTTGAGCGCGATATTCGCCTTGGACGTGAATTGGGCAAAACGCACGCCGACACTGACGACCGAGCTTGCATCCTTGTTTCCGAACAACCCGATACCGATATCCTTGCCTGCCTGAAAATCCAGGATCGTGTGGCGCTCGCTATGTTGCGCCTTCGTGTCGGCGAATTTGGCGGCTATGGGCTGCCACGTAATATACGGCGTAACTACTCCGTTGGTTAAATAGCCCAGCACGGCCGGTTTCGGATATGTCTGCTGATGAACATGCCGCTTGCTTTCCGACCGGCCATACCGGATAGAGGCAAAGAAAATCCAATCCGAATTGTCGGGCTTGAACGTGATCTTGCCCTCTTCGTCGATATTGAAACGCGGCGGTTTCTCGAATTTCTGCGACGGCTCGAAGATCGAAGGTCTTGCCGCCATGAGCGGAGGCGAAAACGTCTCTTCGCTATCCTGCAACTGGCTTAATTGCCCGCCCAGTTCGATCCAGATTTGCGGCTGGCTTGAATCTTCGGCCCTTACGGCGTCACCGGATGAAACATAGGCTGTCAGCGCCAGCGCGGATGCGCCCGTGAGCAGTTTCCAGCGGATGGTGGCGCGGTTGTCGTTTTTTTGGATCAGTTCGCTCATTGGTATTCCCCCTCACCAGTTCTTCGTGACGCGCACGCCGAAAAGGCGCGGATCGGTCACGAATATGTTGGTGGTCAATGCACTGTCGTCGCTGTTCAGGAAGTCGCCGGTGATGGCAGTGGTGTCGAATACGTTCTTCAGATAGCCAAGCACCTGCCAGCCATTCGCGCTCGTCAAGATCAGCGCGACGTTGACGTTCGAATAGCCGCGCAATTTGTCATAAGGACGGTCGTTGAACACGCGCGCCCAGGATTGCGATTGCCAGTAGAAATCGCTGTGTAACGTGGCGGCCCAATCTTCGGATACCGGCAGCGTATATTCCGCTGTCAGCGACGTTGTGAAATGCGGAGCGTTGGGAAGCTGATGACCGCTCAGGTCTTTGTCGAAGCCCTGGCCGTTATTGGGAGCGGGACCCGCGCCGTTGTTTGTTGCGGTAGAACTGACCGGATCGAAACCGGGATAGCCCGCAATCGAAGCCGTTCCGAAAGGCTGCTCGGTGAGAGGATCATTGTGCAGATTGTAAGCTTGCGCGCATGCATCATAAACCGGGCCGACGCCCGCGTCTGGATAGTCGTGGGGATTGTTGAGCAGGATGGCTGTCACGACATAGACCGGCAGAACACAATTCGACGCCTGCGTGACAAACGGCTTGACGACCATCCAGTCCGGATGATTTGCCGCGTCGGCACGATCAATCAAATCGACTGAACTCTGGCCGTTGTCAATTCGCGTGGCTTCATAACCGCCCGCAAAGCTGAATTTCAGACCCGGTGAAGGCTCCCAGCTTGCTTCCACTTCGCTGCCGCGAACCTTTGCATCGAAATTATCGTTGATCGATGTGCGGTCCACGATGCGTGAAATCTGGTAACCTTTGTAATTGTAGAAAAAGACATCGGCGTTCAACGTAATGGCACCGTCCAGCAATGTGTTCTTGGTGCCAAGCTCGAAGGCATCGACGAATTCGGGCTTGAACGTCAGCGGATGAATGGGATTGCCGATGTCTCCATGATCTCCGAATTGCAGCAGGATCGCACCCGGCGGATTGGCGCCGCCGGCCTTGTAGCCATGCGCGTAGGAGCCATAGATCAGCGTCTGATCGGTGAAATCCAGCTTCGGCGCCCAGTCGAGTGCCGCGCGGCCGGTGAGTTGATCCCATTTCTGGTTCACGACTCCGGTGACGGGATAGCCATAGCCATGCACCAGCAATTCGCTGGGAATGAGCGTGAAGTGCTTCTGATCTTCCGTCCAGCGCAAGCCGCCGGTGAACTTCAGATCACTGAGGATGTTGTAATAGACCTCGCCGAAACCCGCATAGGAATTCAATGTGTAAGGATTCTGGCTGAGAAAATAATTGTGGCCCTCGTTGTTCAGGCTGGTGAGCGGATTGGGGTCGATATACATACAGCCATATTTTTCGGAGATACCAACATCGTTGGACGCAGCCGGGTTGGAATTCATGAGCCCGCCGACCAGACAATTCGAATTGTCCGAAACACCGGGATTCCAAGGCAGCGTTTGCTCGTGACTGCCGCCCGTGCTGAGGGTCCACGTATACGCGGCCATGGTCAGCGTGTTGATGAACACATAATAATTTTCCTCCGTTTCGTAATGGAGGAAATTGCCGCCAACACTGAAATTCAGAGGCCCGCTGAATTTGGAAGCCAGCCGGAACTCCTGGCTGAGTTGCCAGGCATGTTCGTCATTCAGATCTTCCGCGACCAGCCGATCGCTGCAGCCCAGTTGCGGATCGCAAAAAACACCCGCGGGGACACACCTTGGTTCGCTTGTAGTGCATGGCGTGCCCGGCAAAACGCCACCAGTGCAAGTATCGGCCGAATCCTGGATACACATATGAAGGCCGTTGGGATCGGGTGTCAGAACCTGTAGATCGTTTCTGTTCGAATTGGAATCGATAACAAACGCTCCCTCGGTCGTGTCGAAGCGATTGTAGTCTTCCGTGGACCACAAGAAATCTTGATTGTAGCCCGTTTGCGAACTCAGCGTCATTGCGGGAGAAAAATCGTAGTCAACATTCAGCTCAAGCGTGTCGTTTTTCGCCTTATAAATTGGATCGAGGCGCGTTTCGATGACACGAAGATTCCGGGACTGCGTGGTGCTGGCATAAGGGTCGAAACCGTTGACGTTTGCGGAAATCAAAGGCGCGCCTTTAAATGCAAGTGGATCATAGTAAGGCAGCGCCTCCCCATTGGGCACTTCAAAAGACTCGCTGGAATAGAGCGAGGCTGGGAGGCAGCCTTGGCTCAAATAGTGCGATGGAACATAGGGGTCATTCGTACTGGCGCTCTCTAGCGATGCCAGCACGATGCCGCCCACTTCCGTCGGCGTCGGATCGGTCTTGCACAATTGCTTGGCCGTACGCATGCGATCGTCGTCTTCCTGGAAGTGCTCCCAGATGAGCGTGGCCTGCACATCGCTTGCCGGCCTGACAGCGAGCGAAACGCGCGTGGACCACAGATCGCGGCCATCAACATTGCTGCCGGTAAGTTCGTTGATCGTGTAGCCATCGCGTTTTGTCCACTCGCCTGCCACGCGCAGATCGACACGATCATCGACAATGGGAATATTGACCATGCCTTCATAGCGGCGGTTCGCGTAATTGCCCCAATCGGCGGAGAGCATGGCTTCGAACTGGTCGGTGGGTTTGGCGGTGATGACGTTCACCACGCCCGCCGTCGCGTTGCGACCATATAGCGTTCCTTGCGGCCCGCGCAGTACTTCCACCTGATTGACGTCGAAGAATTCCTGCTCGAAGAAGTGATTTCTGATGAACGGAATATCGTTCAATGCGACGGCAACTGCGGGATCGGTGGTTACCGAAATCGCTTGCGTGCCGATTCCACGAATCTGAATGGTGTAGCCGCTAAAATTGGTTTTGGAGAAAGTGAGATTGGGCACTTCTTTCACCAAATCCGGGCCGCCGGCGATCTGGCGCGAGGTGAGCTGTTCTTGCGACAGTGCGGTAATGGCGATCGGTACCGTCTGGATGTCGCCCTTGATCTTGGAAGACGTGACCACGACCGTCTCGACGCCGGCCGCGGCGGCGACGGGCGCGGCGTGGACGGTTTGCGCCTCGGCGATGCGCGCGCGCGGCACGGACAATTTCGCGCGCACGATGCCGATGACGCCCGAAGCGTCGAGCTCGGCGATGAAGCCCGTGCCGCGCAGGATGCGCGACAGCGCCGCCATCTTGGACAGATCGCCATGCGCGCCATCGGTGCGCACGCCTTCGATCGCGTCGTTGGCGACGGCCAGATGCACGCCCGATTGCGCCGCATAGGCGTCGAGCGCGGAATCGAGAAAGCCGCCCGGTATGTCGAAATTCTCGGCCCGCGCCGCGCCCGAAAGCGCAAGCACGCTCGCCCCGCCCAGAGCCAGGCCTCTCAAGAGTCTGTTCATCGTTCCCCCCTTCGTTTCGTGCCGCGCACGCGCCTCAGCGCGTCACGACGATTTCGTCCCCGTTGCGCGCGACATGCAGTCCGAAAAAGTTCTCGGCCATGCGCGTGAAGGCCGCCAGATCGTTCACCGGCACGGTCGCGGTGATCGGGCGGCGCGCGACTTCGGCGTCCGCGATGACGATCTTCACGCGGTTGTAGCGGTTGTATTCCGCGGCCACTTGCCCAAGCGGCACGCGATGGAACACCAGCATGCCGCGCCGCCAGGCGAGCGCATCGTCGAGCTCCGCGACCGGTTTTTTCTCCATCGACATGGAATCGTCGGTCGCCGTCACCACGTCGCCGGGCGCGAGCAGCGCCGATTGCGAGGCCATGATGGAGCGGTTTTCCACGCGCGCGCGGCCCTGAACGAGGCCGACTTCGACGCGCGCGCCCTCGCGGCGGATGAAGAATTTGGTGCCCAGATCGGTGACGCGATGGCCCTCCACCATCACGGTGAAAGGATGGGCGCGATCGTGTTTGATCGAGAAATAAGCCTCGCCCTTCTCCAGCCAGATTTCGCGCGAGCGCGTCGTCATGCGCGCGCGGATGAGCGTGTCGGTGTTGAGTTCGATCTTCGAACCATCGGCGAAGCTCACGGTCTCGCGCCCGCCGATCCTGGTGGAGAAGCTGCGCTCGGGCGGCGGCGCGAAACTGTGCATCGCCGCCACGCCCAGAACGGACGCCACGCCGACCACCGCGGCCACGCGCATCAACAGGGGAAGCAGGCGCTTCGGCGCGGGTTCTTCCTCGGCGGGCGGGCGCAGAGCGGCGAGCCTGTCGGCGCTCGACCACGCCGCATCCAGGCGCAAATAGGCCACGCGATGCGCAACCGATTGCGCGATCCATCGATCGAGCGCGGCCTGCTCGGCCTCGCCGCAGTTCTCGCCGCGCTTGACGAGCCAGGCGGCGGCTTCGGCGCGGATGGCATCGGCAGCGTTCATGGTTCGCCGCCTTTCCCGGCCGCTTCGCCGTAAAGGCAATCGGCCAGCATCAGCATGCCTTCGGTGAGATGGCGGTTGACGGTGTTCTCGGTGATGCCCATGCGGCTCGCGATTTCGCGCGCCGAAAGGCCTTCGACCTTCTTCATCACCACGGCCTGGCGGCAGCGCGGCGGCAGGCTTTCGAGCCCCGCCTGCAGGCGGCGCAGCGTATCGCGCGCGATCGCGGTGCGTTCGGGCGAAGGTTCGTCGAGCGCCACATTGATCGCTTCGAGATCGGCCACCGCCTCGATGCGCACGATCTGATCGCGGCGCACGCGATTGATGAGGAGATTGCGGGCGGTGGCGAGCACGAAGGCGCGTGGCCGCTCGGGACGCGCGACGAGCGCTGCCTCGTAGACCTGGACGTAAACGTCCTGCGCGAGGTCGGCGATATCGGCCTTGTTGCGGCAATTGCGGCGCAGATACTGCATCAGTGCGGCTTCCAGCGGCAGCACTTCGCGGACGAACCACAGATCGGCGTCGGATTGGCTCATGCTCGCGCCCGCGGTCCGCAGGCCAGCGTCGTCACGGCCGGTGTCTGGCGTCTCGATCATCCCCCGCCCGCTCAGGCTCAGGGTCACATCCTGTTAGACAATCCGCGCGCACGGATTTGCCAATCGAGTTTAGGGCTGGGCGCGCATGAGCGGCGCAGCAATTCGGCCGTTAGCAGATGCAAGGGGCGGCGCGCATATAGAGGCGCGCATATATATAAGCAGGGCGCGCGGGCCCGAAAATCGAACGGGCTCCGCGCATCGCACGAAGCCCGCTCGATCCGAGGCTACGGCCGGCACGGCGCGCGGCCCGCTCGCGGCGGAGGTCGCGCAATGCACCTTTGCTCTCGCCTCGGGCTGGCGACGGCCAAAGGAGGCAGGCACGCGCGCGGTTTCCGGCCGGCGCGTGCACGCCTCACATGCCTCGCAAAGGACGCCCGCGATCGCGCATCCTCCACCCTGTATGTCCTCGCGGCCGCGCTAATGGGCCATTTTTCGCAGGTTCCAGCGGTTTCTGGGAGGGATATGGGGGCGGGAAATAGGAATTCAAGTAGTGTTAGAGGAATTTTTTCATAATCAAATTTGGGCGCGGTCGGGATAAACGCGAGATAAGGGCAAACGACTCGTCTAACTCAGATTGAAGTTAGTAAGGTTCCATCGCTTTTGAATCGGATCAAAAACAATTCAACTCCGTACGCCTCAAAGCCCGGAAGAGTGGCTGCAGCTATGCAGGCAGCACAAAAATGCGGCGACCACTCTTAACCGAAACTGGCAGCCCGCCGCGTGCTGGGACCACGTAGGGCAAGCGCTGGAATGTTGCCTGAAGGCAGCAATAATGAAGAAATTTAGGCTGAATCGCTGGCCGGACCAGCACGAACGGCCGGAATTGTGGGTGCACAATTTAAGAGATTTGGCCCTGATATTGGGAGTGGAACCGCAGACGTTTGTCACCACCGATCCGGTAGCACCGGCTTGGCGGTTGGCTTTTACATGGGATCGGCAGCACGCATATAATGTGAGTAAGTTGCCCAGCGTTGTGGCGACCCAAATGTACGAAGCAGCATTTGGATCAAATGGAGTAGTGGAATGGCTAGCAAAGCGCTACCTGCTCGATATCTAGAGGCCGGCCAAGATTACTTGTCGGCGCTCGAAACGCTCGGGCTCGTACCCGAGTTTTTGGGCTGGGGCGTCGATGAAGCGCATGATGAATGGAACCTCGTCCTAGTGACTTCGATCATTGAGATAGGCGGGCCTCTTGCGTTGAGTAAGCTACTCTTTAGAGCCTACAATCTACATGCGACGCCCAAAGAAATTTCACCTTTCATAGTTCGGACTTTTGGCTCTGAGACCCTCTATGCGCCTGAGCTAAAACATTTGAATGAGGTAAAGGCAGGAAAAGTCTCGGTCACCGCTGTTAGAAATGCGGACGGGTCAATTCCTACTGGTGAGAAGGCAAAACCTATTCCGATCCAGGCACTTCAAAAAAATGTTGGCGGGATACGAATGGATTCAAATTACGTATATCTCATTGCGCCTCGCAACATAAACCACGAACAGAAAACGGAAGAGTGGACGCGTTTCAAGGACAATGTCGAGAGTCTTGCCGCGTGAAGCTAAACGCCGTTTTTCTCTCCCCCCTCACGCCCCTCTTGCGATCTCCGAGAATCCCTCGAAGGAATGGCGCGCCAGCGGTTCGAGCTGTGCAAGGATCGCCTTCAGCTTCGCCGCCTGCTCGACGATGGCGTTGAACTGAAGTTCGCGCTGGGCGTCGAGCTCGGCGATCATCGCGGCGGCGGCGCCTTCGCGGCTTGTGCGCGCGATCTCGTCCGACGTCTCGAAAATATTGTCGAGCGGCATCGAGAGGCGCACCATCGCCGAATGGATGCGCGCGCGCAGATTTCCGTCGGCGAGATCGAAGAGCCGCTCGCGGTTGCGCTCGTAGATGTCGATCTCGTTGCGCACGCTGCGCAACAGCCGCATGGTGATGCGCCCGTAAGGATCGCCGCGCTCGCGCGCGGGCTTTGCGAACTCCATGATGAGAAGCGCCGTCGCCAGCACCTCGCCGAAGAGCAGCGCCGAATTGCGCTCGCGCTCGCGCCGGCTGATGACGCGCTCCATCTGCGTGGCCGCGAAGCCGCCGCCCGTCGCCAAGACCGCGCCCAGCACCACCTGCCAGAGCGTGGAGAAATTGGAGATGAAATCCATTTCGTCCGGTTTCAGCGCCATCATCGCCGCGGCGTCATTCCGCAACGGTCGCGCCCGAGCCGCCGAAATCGGCCGGGAAATCCTTGAACTTGGGCAAGCCGTCTTTCATGTGAAGCACGGTCTCGGAATAATTCACATGCAGCCCCGGCTTGAAGGCGAGCGTGGGGATCGTGGCCGAGAACACGTCGATGAGGCCGAGGCCGGGATGCCCGGTCATCAGATGGCCGCCGCAGAGCTTGCAATATTTGCGCTGGCTGCCCGGCGTCTTGGCGTAGCTCGCGATGTTCTCCGCGCCCTTGGTGACGCGCACGGATGCCGGCTTCCACAGGCTGAAGGCATTGACCGGCCCGCCCGACCACGAGCGGCACGAACGGCAATGGCAATAGCCCATGCCTTCCGGCTCGCCTTCGGTTTCGATCGCAACCGCGCCGCAAAAACAGCTTCCCTTGTGCGTCATCTCCGGCCTCCCGTTTCCAGAAGGCGAGACTAGCAGAAAGCGGGCCCCGCGAAATCAGGCGTCGGTCCCGCTCTTGGCCTTGACCGCGTCGGCGCAGAGCGCGTTGAGCTGGGCGCGGATCGAAGGGCCCTTGGTGTGCGATTGCCAGTCGCTATAGCCTTCCTTCTTCAGCCGCTCGCGGATCTGGGCCACGGAGGCGCAATCTCCGGATTTGGCGAGTTGAAAGGCGCGTTCGAGGGTTGTGAGTCTTTCGTCCATCGCGGGGCCATTATGGCGGCTCGGCGCGCGGATTCGAAGAAAAATCGAAGCCGGCCCTCAATTGGCAATCGGAACCGTGAAGCGGAACTCGGCGCCGCCATTGAGGCCTTCTTCGTACCAGAGCCGGCCCTCCAGCGATTCCACCAGCGTGCGGCAGATCGATAGGCCCACGCCCATGCCCGATTCCTTGGTGGTGACGAAAGGCTGGAAAAGATGCTCCGCCACTTCCGGCGCGAGGCCCGGGCCGGTGTCGGCGATGGCCATCTCCACCATCTGGCCGCGCCGCGCCGCCGAGATCGTGACGCGCTTCCGCGCGCGCCCGTCCATCGCTTCGAAGGCGTTGCGCATCAGATTGAGCAGCACCTGCAGGATCTGCACTTTGTCTATCCGCGCGCGCGGCAGCCCGTCTTCGATATCGAGGATGAGCTCCACGCCCCTATGGCGCGGATCGAGGCGGGCCAGTTCGGCCGCTTCGGCGATCAGCGCGGCCACATCTTCGTTCGATTGGCTGGGCCCGGCCTTGGCGGCGAAGCCGCGGATGCGCTTGATGATGTCGGAGGCGCGGCTGAACTGGCCGTCGGCCTTCGAAATCAGCTCCGCGAGTTTTTCCGAACCGTGCTCGCTCTCGTGCAGGCGTTTGGCCGCGCGCAGATAATTGTTGGCGGCGGTGAGCGGCTGGTTGAGCTCATGGGCGAAGGCCGACACCATCTGGCTCATCTCGTTCATGCGCCCGTAATGGGCGAGCTCGGCCTGAAGCCGCGCCTGGCGCTCGCGCGCCTGCACCGCGGAAATCGCCGCCGCCGTCGAGCGCGACAACGCTTCGAGCATCGCCACTTCCATGTCGTCGAAATCGCGCACATGGCTCCAATAGGAACCGATGGCGGCGATGGGCTCTTTCGCGCGCACCGGCACCATGACGAGGCTTCTCACGAAAGTCGGGCGGTAGGCGTCATGCGGGATACGCGCGTCGAGATAGATGTCGGGAATGACGGCGGCGGAATCGTTCAGCATGCACCAGCCCGAGATGCAGGCGGTGAGCGGAAAGCGCTTGCCCTTCCAGAGCGGGCCGATCGCGTCTTCCTCGACGTAATGACATTGGCCCTCGTCGCGCAGCACGAAGCTGACGCCGTCGGCGCCGGAGATCGCGCGCGCGCAGTCGCGCACGGTGGCGATGATGCCCTCCATGCCGTCGGCGGCGGAGAGCTTCTCGACGGCGGCGGCGAGCGACATCAGCCGCGCGCTTTGCGGCACTTCCTCGAATCTCGGGCGCGTTTCAGGTCTGGACATGGCGGGCCTTCGAACGGACCGGAACGCGATTGCATCACGCCGGCCATAGCAATGAAAGGCCCCGAAGTCTAAGCCCGGAGCCTTTCACAGACCTTAATCAATAGACGAGTTTGAATAATGTCCCGCGTTTTTATTAGAGCCGCGTTGGTTCTCAATTGGAGCGCTACTTATCTTCGCACCGTCATGGCCGGGCTTGCTTGCCCGCCGAAGCTGAAAGCGTAGGCGGGTCCCGGCCACCCATACACTCCGTATTGAAGCGAGGTTATGGATGGCCGCCACGGGGGCGGCCATGACGACGACGGATAAACCGAAGCCGGCACTGCTTCAGTCGAACAGGTCGTAGACCACCTGCAGGACTTCGCCGCTGTAAATATTCACCAGCAGCGCGTCGTCGCCCACCCGCACCCAGCGATAGCCGTAAGGCGGCGGCGGCAGCTCGAAATCCCACCAATCGTCGATCCAGTAATCTTGCGTCCAGAAGAAGGCCGGAAGGACCTCGCCGAACATCCAATGGTGGAAATACCAGCCGTTCGGGCGGTGATAATGCTTCCAGTGATAGCGGTGCGGCGAGACGAAATTGCGCTCGTATTCGTGGCGGTCGAAATGATGCGGCGGGTGATCCCAATTGGGCGGACGCGTGCCATGCGGCTCGATGACGATGTGATCATGCGTGGTGATCGCGCCCGGCGCTTCGTGATGATCGCCGCCGGAGAATCCGGGACCATTGCCATGGTCGTGATCGCCGTAATCCTGATCGCCATGATCGTGGTCGCCGGAATCATGATCGCCGTGATCGCCGCCCTTGGGCCCGCCGATGAACGGATTTCCGCCGCCGCTCGACGTGCCGTGATCTTCGCTGCCTTCGTCATGCGTGCCGTCGTGATGATCGCCATGCGCGCCGCCGGTGATGTTGGGTGAGTTGCCGCCTTGCGATCCCTGATTGCCCTTGTCGCCGCCGGAGGGATTGCCGCCATGCGAACCGCCGGACCAGCTTCCCGGCGAACCGCCTTGCGTGCCGACGTGATGGCCCGAATCGGCGGAATTATCGCCGGAATGATCGCCGGAGCCGGATTTCCAATGATGATCGCTGGAATCCGCATAGGCAGGCGCGGCCGCCAATGCCGCGATGGCGGCGCCCGCCAAGAGAAGGCGCTTCATCGTGAACTCCCCAGTCCTGAAATAATGCCCTTCCTCAGGCAGTTTGACCCCGGCTTTGCGGCGTATCTTTGACGGAAATCACCGCGCGAACCGCGCCACATCCTGCCAAAAAAGCCAGCCCCAAGGCCAATTCCCGGTCGGCCCCCCGTTGCAGAGAGGCAAAACTTCTAGGCATGATGCAGTTTGTCGCGGCAACCTCCCCGCCGGAGGGGGTTCGACGCGTCCGAGATTGGCACCCGGCAGGTTACATCGGCAAACTCATGTCAAATTTCGATAATGGCGGCCAGCAGCCCCTCGCCATGGCCTCGGCGAAAGGCACTGTGAAATGGTTCAATTCCACCAAGGGCTACGGGTTCATCACCCTCGAGAACGGGGGCGACGCGTTCTGCCATGCCTCGGCACTGGCGAATCTCGGTCAGCCCAATTTGCCTCAAGGGGCGACGGTGGTCTGCGACCTGCAGAATTCCCCCAGGGGGCTTCAGGTCGTGACGGTCCATAGCGTGGATACCTCCACGGCGGATCCGACGCCTTCCCGCAGGCCCCGGCCGGGCGGCGGACGCTTCGGCGGCGGCGGCTTCAGCGAGGATCGCTTCGGCGGGGGCGACCGTTTCGGGGGCGGCGACCGTTTCGGGGGCGGCGACCGTTTCGGGGGCGGCGACCGCTTCGGCGGCGGAGACCGTTTCGGCGGCGGCCGCGATTCCGGCCCCAGCGGCCCGATGGCCGATGGCCGCGTGAAATTCTTCAACGAGCAAAAGGGCTTCGGCTTCGTCGTGCCGGACGGCGGGGGCAGCGACATTTATCTGCATGCCAGCGCGCTCCGGCGCTCGGGCATCATGGCGCTCTCGCCCGAACAGCGCATCCGCTACTCCACCCGCCAGGGCATGAAGGGCGTGGAAGTGGACCGGATCGAGGTGGTTTGACCCTCATTCAGCGTCAAGGCCGGCCCCCGCGCCGGCCATGACCGTTTGGTTTGATTCCGGACTATTTTCAGCCCTCTAAGGCCGCGCAGCCCTGCCTTGCACCCCGGACGGCTTGATTCTCCTTTAACGGCCCATATATAGCCGCGATCTATATCGAACCAATATAGACAGGGGCTGGGGCGCGATGGACGTCCGCACGATCTGCCTTGGCATTCTCACCCGCGGCGACGCCACGGGCTACGAGATCAAGAAGCTGTTCGAAGAGGACGGCTACCGGCATTTCGTCGAGGCGAGCTTCGGCTCGATCTATCCCGCGCTTTCGCGCCTGACCGAGGAGGGCCTCGTTTCGGTGCGCGAGGAGGCGCAGGAAAAACGCCCCGACCGCAAGGTCTATTCCATCACGGCCAAGGGCCGCGAGGTCTTCATCGGCGCGCTGCTCAAGCCCCTCTCGGAGGACCGCCACCGCTCGCCCTTCATGTTCGCGATGCTTTTCGCGCATCTGATGCCGAAAGAGCACGTTTCGCAGATGCTCGATACCTATATCGGCCACAGCGAATCCAAGCTGGCGCAGCTCATGAAGAACAAGCACGGCGAAACGCAAGGCGAGCGCTTCGTCATCGGGCTGGGACGCGCGGTCTATGTCGCCATGCTGAATTTCCTCAACGCCCATCGCGCCGAATTGGAGGAGCGCGCGGCCGAGGCCGCCGAGTGATCCGATGCTGAAGAACTGGCTCCAATTCGCGCGTTTCTGGTGGTCGCAGCACCAGCCCGATTTCTGGCGCACCATGAAGCCGAGCTATCGCGCGGCGTCCGTGATTCTCGCGATCGTGGTGGTGTGGATCGGCTCGGGTCTTCTGACCGGCACGAGCGGGCCGCCGACGGAAGCCGGCGCCGAGGCCAAGACCGCGGCCGACAAGCCCCGCGTGGGTGTGCTCACGCTGCATGCGAGCGAGCGCGCCGCGACCGTGACGGTGCGCGGCCATACCGAGGCGCTGCACGCCGTCGATGTGCGCGCCGAAGTGGAGGGCGTCGTGCAGGCGCTGCATTTCGAGAAGGGCGACCGCGTCAAAGAGGGACAGACGCTCTGCGAGATCAAGCTCAATGATCGCGGCGCCAAGCTCGATCAGGCGCGCGCCAGCGTGGCGCAGATGGAAAAGCAGCACGACGTGGACGTGAAGCTCGCGGCCGACGGTTTCCGCTCCAAGATCCAGGTCGCCGCCTCCGAGGCGGCGCTCGAGGCGTCGCGCGCGCAGCTCGAGACCATGCAGATCCAGCTCGCCAACACCCAGATCAAGGCGCCCTTCGACGGCGTGGCCGACGAGCGCTATGTCGATGTCGGCGATTACATGAAGGTCGGCGACAAATGCGCCACCGTCATCGCGCCCGAGCCGTTCCTCGCCGTTGGCGAAGTGTCCGAGGACGAAGTGGGGCAGATCGAGACGGGCGGGCCGGCGAGCGCGGCGCTCATCACCGGCGAGACGGTCGAGGGCAAGGTGCGCTTCGTTGCCACCCGCGCCGACGCCACCACGCGCACCTTCCGCGTCGAAGTCGAACTGCCCAATCCCGACGGCAAGCTGCGCGACGGCGTCAGCGCCGACATCCACATTCCGGTCGCGCATGTGAAGGCCGACAAGATCTCGCCCGGCATCCTCGTGCTCGACGACAACGGCGTCGTCGGCGTGCGCGCGGTCGAGCACGGACTCGTGAAATTCATTCCGGTCAAGATCATCTCCGACGGGCCTGACGGCATGTGGATCGCGGGCCTTCCCGATCCCGTCACCATCATCACCGTGGGCCAGGAATTCGTCAGCGACGGCGAACGCGTCGAACCCGTTCCCGAGAAAGGCGGCATGGCCTCATGACGCGGATCGTCGAATGGGCCGTGAAGAATACGCGCGTGGTGATCGCCATGATCGTGGTGGTCATCGTGGGCGGGCTCGTGGCCTTCATCACGATCCCGAAGGAGGCCGATCCCGACATTCCCATTCCGGTTCTGATCGTGCAGGTGACCTATCCCGGCATCAGCCCGGAGGATAGCGAGCGCTTGCTGGTCAAGCCGATGGAGACGGCGCTGCGCTCGGTCGAAGGCGTCAAGACCATGACCGCGCGCGCCTATAGCGGCGTGGCCGTGATCATCCTGGAATTCGACGTCAACTTCCAGAAAGAGAAGGCTCTCGAGGACGTGCGCGCGCAGGTGGACGAAGCGCGCGGCAAACTGCCGGCCGCGGCCGATCCGCCGACCGTGCAGGAGATCAACACGGCGCTGCAGCCGGTGATCTCGGTGGCGCTGTCGGGCGACGTGCCCGACCGCACGCTGCTCCGGCTGGCGCGCGATCTCAAGGACCAGATCAAGCTCATCCCCTCGGTGCTCGATGTCGATATCGACGGCGAGCGCAAGGAGATGCTCGAAATCCTCATCGATCCGGCGAAGCTCGAGGCTTACGGCCTGACCCAGCAGGAGATGTTCAGCGCGGTCGCCAACAACAACCAGCTCATCGCGGCGGGCCTGATCGATACCGGCCACGGCAGTTTCGCGGTCAAGGTTCCCGGCGTGATCGAGAACGCGACGGATTTGCTCAATCTGCCGATCCGCTCCACGCCCGACGCCACGATCCGCCTCTCCGACGTGGCGCAGGTGCACCGCACCTTCTACGACCCCACCACATTCGCGCGCGTCAACGGCCAGCCCACCATTTCGCTCGACGTTTCCAAGCGCATCGGCTCCAACATCATCGCCAACAACGAGGCGGTGCGCCAGGTCGTGGAGAAGGCGCAGAAGCTGTGGCCGGAAGGCGTGCACGTCACCTATCTGTTCGACGATTCCGAGGACATCCACGACATGCTGGGATCGCTCTCCGATTCCATCATCCTCGCCATCGTTCTCGTGATGATCATCGTCGTGGCGGCGCTGGGATTGCGGGCCGGCCTGCTCGTGGGCATCGCCATTCCCACCTCGTTCCTCATGGCCTTCATGGTGCTGAACGGCTTCGGCATGTCGCTGAACGAGATGATCATGTTCGGCATGCTGCTCGCCGTGGGCATTCTCGTCGACGGCGCGATCATCGTGGTCGAATTCGCCGACCGCAAGATGACGGAAGGCTTCCCGCCCAAGGAGGCCTTCGCGCAGGCGGCCGTGCGCATGTTCTGGCCGGTGGTGAGCGCGACCGCGACCATGATCGGCGCGTTTTTGCCGATGCTGCTGTGGCCCGGCGTTCCCGGCAAGTTCATGAGCTTCTTTCCCATCACGCTGATCATCATCCTGTCGGCGTCGATGGTGGTGGCGCTGATCTTCCTGCCGGTTCTGGGCGGCATGTTCGGCAAGGCGCCGCCTTATGACGAACAGCATGAAAAGGCCATCGAGGCGTCGGAAACCGGCGACTGGCACGAGATTCCCGGCATCACCGGCTGGTATGCCCACCTTGCCGAGAAGCTGACCAAGCATCCGGGCAAGGTGATCCTCGGCGCGATCGCAACGGTCTTCGTCGTCATCACGCTTTTCGTCGTCAACAATCACGGAACCGAATTCTTCGTCGACACCGATCCCGGCTATGCGCGCGTCTATATCTCGGCGCGCGGCAATCTGTCGGCCGAGGAAAAGCGCGACATCGTGATGAAGGTGTCCGACATCGCCCAGACCGTGAAGGGCATCCGCGCGATCTATGCGAGCTCCGGCGGCCAGAGCAATTCGCTCAACAGCCAGGGCGGCGAGCCCGTCGACACCATCGGCCATCTCGGGATCGAGATGAAGGATTATCGCGAGCGCCGGCCCGGCAAGGAGATCGAAGAGGAAATCCGCCAGAAGACCGCGAAGATTCCCGGCGTGCACATCGAAGTGCGCGAACCTTCCGGCGGCCCGAGCCAGGGCAAGGACATCATGATCGATGTCAGCTCCGACGATTACGTCGCGCTCGCGCAGGTGACGGGCGCGATCCGCGGCCACATGGATCGCATGTCCGAACTGCGCGACATCGAGGATACGCGGCCGCTTCCCGGCATCGAATGGGATCTCGACATCAACCGCGAGCTCGCGAGCCGCGCGGGCGTCAACGCGCAATCGATCGGAACCGCGGTGCAGCTCGTCACCAACGGCATCCTGGTCGGCAAATACCGGCCCGACGATTCGACCGACGAGGTCGATATCCGCGTGCGCTATCCGAGCAAATATCGCGGCATCCACGCGCTCGACAATCTGCGCGTGGCGGCGAACGACGGAAGCATGGTGCCGATCTCCAATTTCGTCGCCATGAAGCCGGAACAGCAGGTGAACTCCATCGAGCGCGTGGACGGACACCGCGTCTATCACGTGCGCGCCAATGTGAAGCCCGGCGTCAACGCCAATGCGGAGATCGCGAAGATCCAGTCCTGGATCGACGGCCAGGCATTTCCCCGCGACGTGCGCGTGGCGTTCAAGGGCGGCGCGGAGGAGCAGGACGAATCCGGCGCGTTCCTGATCGAGGCGGCGTTCCTTGCGCTGTTTCTGATCGCGATCGTGCTGCTCGCGCTCTTCAACAGCTTCTATCACGCGGGCCTGATCCTGGTCGCGGTGATCCTCGCCATGATCGGCGCGCTCTTCGGCATGGTGGTGATGGGCCAGGCCTTCTCCATCATCATGACGGGAACGGGCCTGCTGGCGCTGGCCGGCATCGTGGTGAACCACAATATCGTGCTGATCGACACGTTCCATCGGTTGCGCGATTCGGGCATGGATCCGATCGAGGCGGTGATCCGCTCGAGCGCGCAGCGCCTGCGCCCCGTCTTCCTCACCACCATCACGGCCATCGGCGGTTTGCTGCCGATGATGTTCGCCGTCGAGATCAATTTCGCCACCCGCGAAGTGACGGTGGGCGGACCGAACGGATTGATGTGGGTGCAGCTTTCGACCGCGATCGTGTTCGGCCTCGCCTTCTCGAAAGCGATCACGATGGGGCTCGTGCCCGCGATGCTGGCGCTGCCCTATCGCGTGCGCGAGACCAAGCAGGGATTCTGGTGGGCGATGGGCATCGCGGTGCGCTGGCCGGTGCGGCTCATCAAGCGGCTCGTGGGCCGCACGCCGCAGACGCAGCCGGCGGAATAGACGCACTCCCGACTCCACGCAAAACAGCTTGTCATCCCGGGCGAACGCGGCGAAAGCCGCGTGAGACCCGGGACCCACTGAGCCGCATTCAAGGTGGGTCCCGCCTCGCGCTCGCTTCCGCCGCCGCGCTGCGCGCTTCGGCGGACAAGTCGCTCGCTTGGCCGGGATGACATGAAAATTATTTCAATCCACCGGCTCGGTGCGCGCGATATCGGGCGCGACATCGGGATCGTTTTCCACCGCCTTGAGGCGCGCGCGCGCTTCCGCCGCTTCCTTCTGCTTGTTCCACATCGAGGCGTAATGGCCGGCTTGCGCGACGAGCTCTTCGTGGCGGCCGCGCTCCACGATCCGGCCGTGATCGAGCACGAGGATTTCATCGGCGTCCACCACCGTCGAAAGGCGGTGGGCGATGACGAGCGTAGTGCGATTCCGGGAAACGTCCTTCAGCGCGCTCTGGATCTCGCGTTCGGTATGCGTGTCGAGCGCGGAGGTCGCTTCGTCGAGGAGCAGGATCGGCGGGTTCTTGAGGATCGTGCGGGCGATCGCCACGCGCTGCTTTTCGCCGCCGGAGAGTTTCAAGCCGCGCTCGCCGACCATGGATTCATAGCCCAGCGGCAGCTCGCAGATGAAGGGATCGATCTGCGCCATGCGCGCGGCTTCCTTGATGTCGTGTTCGTTGGCGCCGATGCGGCCATAGGCGATGTTGTAGCGGATCGTATCGTTGAACAGCACCGTATCCTGCGGCACGATGCCGATAACGGCGCGCAAACTCGCTTGCGTCACGTCGCGGATGTCCTGGCCGTCGATCGTCACCGAACCCGATTTGATGTCGTAGAAGCGGTAGAGGATGCGGCTGATGGTCGATTTGCCGGCGCCGCTCGGACCCACCACCGCCACCGTCTTGCCCGCCGGCACCTTGAAGCTCACGCCTTTCAGAACGATGCGTTCCGGATCGTAGGCGAAGACGACATTGTCGAACACGATTTCGCCGCCGCTGACCGCGAGCGGCTTCGCGTCCGGCTTGTCCTTCACTTCCTGCGGCTGGTGCAGAAGGCGGAACATGGAATCCATGTCCACCATCGCCTGGGTGATCTCGCGATAGACCGTGCCCAGAAGATTGAGCGGCACGTAAAGCTGGATCAGGATGGCGTTCGCCGCCGCGAACAGGCCCACGCTGAAGCGGCCTTGCGAAATCCCGTCCGCCGTCAGCCACATCACGAGGCCAAGCCCCACCGCCATGATGAAGGCCTGCCCGGTGTTCAACAGCGACAGCGAAAGCTGCGCCTGGATCGAGGCGCGCGAATATTTCTCCATCGATTTGTCGAAGCGGCGGGTTTCGTGTTCCTCATTGTTGAAATATTTGACGGTCTCGTAGTTCAACAGGCTGTCCACCGCCTTGGTGTTGGCGTCCTGGTCGGACTGGTTCATCTCGCGGCGGAACTGGATGCGCCAGCGCGTGATGGCGAAGGTGAACCACACATAGCCCACGACCATCAGAAGCGTGACGAGCGCGATCCACAGATCGAGCTTGGTGAGCAGGATCGCGGTATAGAAGGCGAGCAGCAGGATCGTGGGGAAGATGCTGAACAGCGCAAACGAGAGAAGCGTGTCGATGCCCTTGGTGCCGCGCTCGATGACGCGGGAAAGACCGCCGGTCTTGCGCTCCAGATGGAAGCGCAAGGAGAGCGTATGGACATGGGCGAAGGTGGAAACGCCCACTTCGCGCAGCGCATGATATTGCACCTTGGCGAAGATGCCGTCGCGCAATTGCGCGAAAGCCTGCATCAGGACGCGCGACACGATATAGGACGCGGTCATGGCAAGCGCCACGCCCAGCGCCACCTCGCCCGGCGTCTTGGCCAGCGCATCCACCGCGCGCCCGAAGAAGAGCGGCGAAATGCTCGTCGCCGACGTCGCCATGATGAGGAACAGGATCGACAGGAACACGCGAAGCCGCAGATCCGGCCGTCCCTGCGGCCAGAGATACGGCATGAGCATCCAGAGCGGGCGAAGCGAGGGAACGCCGTTTCCTTCTTCGGTCAAGGGCCGCGCCATCTCAGTTCCCCATATTGCCGCCGCCGAAGACGAGGAAGCCCACGACCATGGCAAAGGCGCAGATGGCAATCAGGATGACGATCGTGCGCGACAAGGCTAACCTCCGGCGAAACGGCCTTTTGGTTTACGAAAGAAATCGCGTTCCCCGCAATCCCCACCGGCGCATGCGCGCCCCCAATCAAGTGAGCTCTATGGTTCAAAGACCCCATCGGGATAAGGACAAGATGCGTAACGTCTGTGTGTTCTGCGGCTCCTCCGAAGGCCGCGACCCCGCCTTCGCCGAAGCCGCGAGCGCCCTCGGCCGGCTCATCGGCGAAAAGGGCATGGGCCTCATCTTCGGCGGCGGCGATATCGGGCTGATGGGCCGGGTGGCGCGCGCCGCCCATGCCCAGGGCGCGAAGGTGACGGGCATCATGCCCGAATTCCTCAGCCACCTCGAGCCGCCGCTGAAGAAGGGCGAGGCGCTGGAATTCACCGCCGATCTGCAGACGCGCAAAGGGCGCATGCTGGCGCTGGCGGACGCCTTCATCATCCTGCCGGGCGGGCTCGGCACGCTCGACGAATTCTTCGAAGTGGTGACGAGCGCGCAATTGGGCGTGCTGGCCAAGCCTATTATCGCCATCAACACCAAGGGCTATTTCGATCCCTTGCGCGCGCTGATCGATCATGTGGTGGAGAACGGTTTCGCCAAGCCCGTGATCAAATCGCATTGCCTCTTCGCCGCGACGCCGCAAGAGGCGATGAAGGCGATCACTCGGCCTCCACGACGCGGAACCCACGAAGCCATCCCTCGGCGGCGATCAAGGCCAGCGCCGCCCAGACGCAAGCGAAAGTGATGGCGTCGATGCGCCCGAAGCGCTCGCCGAAACCGAAGATGGCGAGCACCAGCGTGATCGAGGGCGAGAGATATTGCAGGAAGCCGAGCGTGGAAAGGCGGATGCGCCGCGCGCCCGCCGAGAAACAGGCGAGCGGAAGCGCGGTCAGCGGTCCGCCGAGAATGAGCAGCGCATCGATGGAAAGATGCGGCGAGGGAAACGCGCCGGTGCCCTCGATCTTCCAGAAGCTGACGAGGAAGAGCGTGATGGGAAACAATATCCATGTTTCGACCGTCAGCCCGTCCAGCGCATCGACCGGCGTGCGCTTGCGGAAATAGCCGTAGAAGCCGAAGGACAGCGCGAGCGCCGGCGCGATCCAGGGAACATGCCCGAGCGCCACCGATTGCGCCGCCACCGCCGCGCCGGCCAGCACCATGGCGATGAGGCGCACGCGCGACAGCCGCTCGCCCAGAAACACCACGCCCAGCGCGATCGAGATCAGCGGATTGATGTAATAGCCGAGGCTCGCTTCCACGAGCTGATCGGTCGCCACGCAATAGATGTAGATCGTCCAGTTGACCGTGATGAGGACGCTGGTGAGCGCGAGCGCCGCCAGATATTTCGGCGTCTGCACGATGCTGACGACGCGCGAGAAGCGCCCGCGCATGAGCGTGACCGCCGCCACCGTGAGCGCACACCACAGCACGCGATGCACCGTGAGCTCGAAAGGCGGAACCGCATCGAGCAGCCGCCAGTAAAGCGGCATGATCCCCCACACCGCATAGGCGAAGGCGGCAAAGGCGATGCCCGCGCTATCGTCGCGCTCGTGCATGGTCAGCCCCTTCGCGATAGAGCCTGTAGGTGATGGAATCGGCGAGCGCTTCGAAGGAGGCATCGACGATATTGGGCGAGACGCCGACGGTCGACCAGCGATGGCCATGCGCGTCCGCGCTTTCCACCATCACGCGCGTGACGGCATCGGTGCCGCTGCCGAGGATACGCACTTTATAATCGACCAGCCGCAGATCCTGCAGATAGGACGAATATTTGCCGAGGTCCTTGCGCAGCGCATCGTCGAGCGCATCGATCGGGCCGTTGCCGGTTCCGACATTGAGCAGCGTTTCGCCGCCGACCTTCATCTTCACCACCGCTTCCGACACGGTGACGAGATCGCCATGCTCGCTTTTGCGCTTTTCGACCGTGACGCTGAAGCTTTCGACGTCGAAATAATTGGGCACCTGGCCGAGCGCGCGCCGGGCGAGAAGCTCGAAGCTCGCTTCGGCGCCGTCATAGGCATAGCCCAGGAATTCGCGCTGCTTGACCTCTTCGAGCAGGCGCTGGATGCGCTCGTCCTTCGCATCGACATCGATGCCGGCCTCGGACAGCCGCGCGACGAGATTGGAGCGGCCCGCCTGATCGGAGACAAGAATCTTGCGCGTATTGCCGACGCTTTCCGGCGGAATGTGTTCGTAGGTGCGCGGGTCTTTCTGCACGGCCGAGGAATGCAGGCCGCCCTTGTGCGCGAAAGCGGACGGGCCGACATAAGCGGCATGCCTGTTCGGCGCGCGGTTGAGGATTTCGTCCAGCAGGCGCGAGACATGCGTCATCTGTTTCAGATTTTCGGGCGGGATTCCGGTTTCGAATTGCGACGCATAAGGCTCTTTCAGCATCAGCGTCGGAATCAGCGAACAGAGATTGGCATTGCCGCAGCGCTCGCCGAGCCCGTTGAGCGTGCCCTGCAATTGCCGCGCGCCGCCGCGGATGGCGGCGAGCGTCACCGCCACCGCCTGTTCGGTATCGTTGTGCGCATGGATGCCGAGGCGCGCGTCCGGCAGCTTCGCCTTCACGTCGCTCACGATGCGAAAGGCTTCTTCCGGCATCGTGCCGCCATTGGTGTCGCAGAGCACGAGCCATTGCGCGCCCGCATCCTGCGCGGCCTTGATGCAATCGAGCGCATATGGCGCGTTCGCCTTGTAGCCGTCGAAGAAATGTTCGGCATCGAAGAGCGGCTCGCGGCCCTTCGCCTTCACCGCGGCGATGGATTGCGCGATGCCGTCGATGTTTTGCTCACGCGGGATTTCGAGCGCCACATCGACATGGAAATCCCATGTCTTTCCGACAAGACAGGCGGCATCGGCGCGCGCATCGAGCACGGCGGAGAGGCCGGGATCGTTCGCGGCACTCCTGCCCGCGCGCTTGGTCATGCCGAAGGCGGTGAAGCGCGCGGTTTTGAGCGGCAGACGTTCGGAGAAAAACGCCGTGTCGGTCGGATTCGCGCCCGGCCAGCCGCCTTCGATGTAATCGACGCCGAGTTCATCCAGCGCCAGCGCGATCTGGCGCTTGTCTTCCACCGAGAAATCGACGCCCTGCGTCTGCGCCCCATCGCGCAGCGTGGTGTCGAAGATGAAGAGGCGTTCCTTGGTCATCGCTTACCCCTCACCCGGTTTGTCTGCGCCGGGCGCAGCCAAACCACCCTCTCCCACAAGGGGAGAGGGGAATTCTTCCTTCTCCCCTTGTGGGAGAAGGTGGCCGCCGGAGCGGCAGCGACGGCGGACGGATGAGGGGTACTCATCGCTTCACCTCCCACGTCGTGCCCTCTGGCCCATCCTTCAGCACGATCCCTTGCGCATCCAATTCGTCGCGGATGCGATCGGCTTCCTTGAAGTTCTTCGCCTTGCGTGCGGCGTTGCGGGCGTCGATGGACGACCGAATATATTTCCAATCTATGCCTGCTTGGGCCGCTCGAATTTTTTCACGCAAGTCTTTCGTGTCGGCTCGAGCTTCAGAAAAATCTTCGTCTCCAGCGAGGCCGGCCCAAATGAGTGTCGCTGCCAAATCATGAGCAGCCTTAACCGACTCAGGACGCTTTCGCACTCTTATGACAGTCAGCAAGTCGTCCAAGACTCGGAAAGCCTCTATCGTGTTGAGATCATCTTCAAGAGCCGCAATGAAATTCGGATGAACCTCACCCCGCTCAGGTAAGCCACGAGAACTCGGGGGGCCAAGCCAGCGGATCAAGCGCGAGCGTGCTTCCTGAACACGATCAAGCGTCCAATCGATTGGTTGACGATAGTGAGTCATTAACATCGCCAATCTCAATTCTTTTCCGGCCCAAATTTGACCACCGAAAAGATTGCGCCTTAATAGATCACGGATCGTCACGAAATTGCCGAGGCTCTTCGACATTTTCTCGCCTTCGACATTCAGGAAGCCGTTGTGCAGCCAATAGCGCGCGAGCGGATGGCCGTGATGGGCGCCTTCCGACTGCGCGATTTCGTTTTCGTGATGCGGAAAGAGAAGATCGATGCCGCCGCCATGGATGTCGAAGGTTTCGCCGAGCAGCGCCTCGCTCATCGCCGAGCATTCGAGATGCCAGCCGGGACGGCCGCGGCCCCATTGTGAATCCCAGCCGGGCGTCGCCGCGTCCGACGGTTTCCACAACACGAAATCCATCGGATTGCGCTTATAGGGCGCCACTTCCACACGCGCGCCGGCGATCATGTCGTCCAGCGAGCGGTGCGCGAGCTTGCCGTAATCCTTTTTCTTGGACACATCGAACAGCACATGGCCTTCCGCCGCATAGGCGTAACCGGCTTCGAGCAGATCCTCGACCATCGCGATCATCGCAGGGATGTTTTCCGTGGCGCGCGGTTCGTGGCTTGGCGCAAGGCAGCCGAGTGCCGCGACATCCTCGTGATATTGCTTCGCGGTCTTTTCCGTCAGTTCGCGGATCGACACGCCTTCGCTCGCGGCGCGCGCGTTGATCTTGTCGTCGATATCGGTGATGTTGCGCACATAGGTCACATGCGCTTCGCCATAGATATGGCGCAAGAGCCGGAACAGCACGTCGAACACGATCACCGGCCGCGCATTGCCGATATGGGCGAAGTCGTAGACCGTCGGCCCGCACACATACATGCGCACGTTCTTGGGATCGAGCGGCACGAACTCCTCTTTCGTCCGCGAGAGCGTGTTGTGGAGGCGCAAGGTCATGGCACGGGCCTTAAAGCATGATTTGGGCGCTTAAAGCGCGGAAAAGTTCGGAGATGTGGGCGGGCAATAGGGGTCTGTCGCGGCATCAGCCGCAAATAGCGATCTTCGCAATGTGGCGTTGGAAGGTCACGCCGTTTCCCCTTTGAGCCGCGCGAGCGCCTTGGCCCGGCCGATGAGAGGTAGCAGCTTTTTCAGCTCCGGTCCATGCTCGGAGGCGGTAAGTGCCATGCGCAAAGGATGGTAGAGCGCGCGGCCCTTCGCGCCGGTGGCGGCGGCGACGGCGGCCGTCCAGGCGCCCCATGTGCCCTCGCCGAACGGTTCGGGCGGAAGGAGCGCGGCCGCCTGCCGCGCGAAATCCGCGTTCTCAATCACGGGCGTTAACGGGCCCTGCACCATGTTCCACAGGGGCCCCGCGTCGGAGAGCCTTGCGAGGTTCGGCTTCACCGCCTCCCAGAACGCTTCGCCGCCGCCGATGCCGGCTGCGGCGAGCTGCCGGCGCACCGCCTCGAACGGCAAGCCGTGCAGCAGCTTCGTATTGAGGTTTTCGAGTTCGGCCGGATCGAAATGGGCGGGCGCGCGGCCGATCTTTGCGAATTCGAATTCGGCGGCGAGGATTTCGAGCGAAGGCTTCAGCTCCACCGCATCCGACGTGCCGATCTTGGCGAGATAGGAGGCGAGCGCGAGCGGCTCGATGCCGTCCTCGCGCAAGGACCGCAGCGACAGCGATCCGATGCGCTTGGAAAGCGCCTCGCCGCCCGCGCCGGTCAGCAGCGGATGATGGGCGAAAGCGGGCGGCTCCGCGCCCAGCGCGCGGAAGATCTCGATCTGCACGGCCGTGTTGGTGACGTGATCCTCGCCGCGGATGACATGGCTCACCTGAAAATCGATATCGTCCACCACCGAGGGCAGCGTGTAGAGGAAGGCGCCGTCCTCGCGCACCAGAACGGGATCGGAGAGCGTGGCGGTATCGATTTCGATGTCGCCGCGGATGAGATCGCGCCAATGCACCTTGTCTTGCGAAAGCTTGAAGCGCCAATGCGGCTTGAGCCCGCGCGCCTCGATGGCCGAGCGTTCTTCTTTCGTCAGTTTCAGCGCGGCGCGGTCATAGACCGGCGGCTTCCTGCGCGCGAGTTGCAGCGCGCGCTTGCGTTCGAGTTCGGAGGCGCTTTCGTAAGCCGGATAGAGCAGGCCGCTTGCCTGCAAGCTTTCGAAGGCCGCGCCATAGCGGGCAAGACGCGCGCTCTGCCGGTCGTGGATGGCGGGCATGATGCCGAGCCAGGCGAGGTCTTCGACGATGGCGGCCTCGAATTCGGGCCTGGAGCGGGCGGCGTCGGTATCGTCGATGCGCAGCATGAATTTGCCGGCATGTTTTTTCGCGAAGAGATAATTGAGCATCGCCGTGCGCGCATTGCCGACATGGAGCAGCCCGGTCGGCGACGGCGCAAAGCGGACGAGCACGCTCATCGCGCGTCCCGGAATTTGTTGGTGATGGGATAGCGCCGGTCGCGGCCGAAATTGCGCAAGGAAATCTTCACGCCGGGCGGCGCCTGGCGGCGCTTGTATTCGGCGATATAGAGCATGTTCTCGACGCGCTTAACGGTGGCCGGATCGAATCCTTCCGCCACGATCTCGTCGAACGACATTTCCCTTTCGACCAGGCATTCAAGGATCGGATCGAGGATCGCGTAGGGCGGCAGCGAATCCTCATCCTTCTGGTTGGCGCGCAATTCGGCGGTCGGCGGGCGCGTGAGGATGTTCTCCGGCATGACGCGGCCCTTGGGCCCGAGCGCGTTCTTGGGATGGACCTGATTGCGCCAGCGCGCCAGGCGGAACACATCGAGCTTGTAGACATCCTTCAGCACGTTGTAGCCGCCGCACATGTCGCCATAGAGCGTGGCATATCCCACGCTCATTTCGGATTTGTTGCCGGTCGCGAGCACCATGGGCCCGAATTTGTTGGAGATCGCCATCAGGATCAGTCCGCGGATGCGCGACTGGATGTTTTCCTCGGTCGTGCCGGGCGGCCGGCCCGCGAACATCGTTTCGAGCGTTTCGCCGAACGCCGTCACCGGGTTTTCGATCGGCACGATGTCGTAATGCACGCCCAGAAGCTTCGCGCATTCCGCCGCGTCTTCGAGGCTTTCGCCGCTGGTGAAGCGCGAGGGCATCATCACGCAGCGCACGCGATCGGGCCCCAGCGCGTCGGCCGCAACCGCGGCGGTGAGCGCGGAATCGATGCCGCCGGAAAGGCCCAGCACGACGCCCGGAAAGCCGTTTTTGTTCACGTAATCCTTCAGCCCCAGCATCATGGCGTGATAGATCGAGGGCGTGCGCTCTTCCTCCGGCTCGCGCGCGCCCTCGGCGCACACCCAGCTCGAAGCGTTGCGCGTCCAATCGGTCATGACGAGTTTTTCTTCCCAGGCGGGAAGCGCTACCGCCAATTTTCCGTCGGCGTTCATCACTTGGGATGCGCCGTCGAACACGATCTCGTCCTGCCCGCCCACCTGGTTGAGATAGACGAGCGGCAAACCGCTTTCCTTGACGCGCGCGGAAATGAGCTGGCCGCGCACATCCTCCTTCGTCGCGTCATAGGGCGAACCGTTGGGCACGAGCAGAATTTCGGCGCCCGTCTTGGCGAGATTGGCGACGGGCGCGGGCGTCCAGATATCCTCGCAGATGGGAACGCCGATCTTCGCGCCGCGCACGGCGAGCGGTACCGGCAAGGGCCCCTGGCGGAACACGCGCTTCTCGTCGAACACGCCGTAATTGGGCAGATCCCATTTCAGCGTGCGGCCCGCGATCCTGCCGCCGTCGAGCAGGATGAACGCGTTATAGAGTTTCCCTTCTTCCACCCATGGCGAACCGATCAGCACCGCCGGCCCGCCATCGGCGGTGTCGCGCGCAAATTCCTCGATGCGCGCGCGCGCGGCCTGTTGGAACGCGGGCTTCAGAACGAGATCCTCCGGCGGATAGCCGCAGATGAAGAGCTCGGTGAAGAGGACGATGTCGGCCTTCGCTTTGGCGGCGTCGGCGCGGGCGGCGCGCGCACGGGCGAGATTGCCCGCCATGTCGCCCATGACCGGATTCAATTGCGCAAGCGCGATGCGGAGGCGATTTGTCATCGCCGCTGTTTATCCCTCTATGGCCTTGCTTGAAAGGGTTTACGCGGCGGGGGCCACGGCTTGGGGAGCCGCCGCTTCGTCGATCAGAAGCGCGGTTTCGAGCGCGCGGCGGGCTTCCTCGGGCCGGACCAGCGCGGGCGAGCCCATGCGGGCCGCTTCGACGAAGGCGCGGATGGAAACGCCGAGCGGATCGTCGAGTTCGAGCGCGTTGAGCGCGCGGGCCGTCGTGTTCGTCACCTGACGGGTGAGGAAATCGATTTCGATCACGCCGTCGGAATACACTGCGCGCATGCCGCGGCGGCGCTTGTCGGAGATGCGGCTCGCGATCAGCCGCGCCTCGGAACCGTTGTCGAAGCACACTTGCGCCGAGACTTCGTCGGCGAACGGGCTGCGGGTGGCGCGGCCGCGCGCGCGCACATCGGCCACACCGCCCGGCACCATGCGGTGCACGAGATCGAGATCGTGGATCATCAGATCGAGCACGGCCGAAACATCGGCGCCCCGGCCCGTCCAGGGACCGGCGCGCCAGCATTCGACTTCGAGCGGCACATCGCCGTAATCGAGAAGGCCCGTGCGCGCGAAGACGAAACGCTCCTGATGGCCCACCGTCAAAACGCAATTCCTGCGCTCGGCGAGCGCGATGAGGCGGTCGGCTTCGGAGAGGTCGGTGGCGATCGGTTTTTCCACCAGCACATGCACGCCTTCGTTCAGGAAGGCGCGCACGATTTCGGCGTGGCTGACGGCGGGCGAACAGATGCTGACGATATCGACTTCGCCCAGAAGATCGCGCCAATCGTCGCGCGCGCGCGCGCCATGCGCGGCGGCGACGGCGTTTCGCGCTTCGGCATCGATATCGGCGATGGATGCGAGCTCCACATCGGCCATGCGCGCATATTTGGCGGCGTGATGGCGGCCGAACGCGCCGACACCGACAACACCTGCCCTGAGCACGCCCGAACCGCTATGGCTCTGAATGGTCAAAGGGAATCCCTCTTCAGCGGGCACAAATCAGCCATGGCGGGCGGGCCTTGCGCGACTCATAAAATGTTTCGGCTTGTTACATCCCAAGCCCCTGATAGGCTTGGGCCGCTGAAACCCGAATGGTTAAGGAGCCCCGCGTGACCACCCGAAAAAGCAAGGAAATCCGCCTGAAACGACGCCCCGTGGGCATGCCCGCACTGGGCGATTTCGAGCTCGCCGAGACCCCCGTCCCCGCCCCCGCCCATGGGCAGGTTCTGGTCCGAAACATCTTCATGTCGGTCGATCCCTATATGCGGGGCCGCATGGTGGACCGGAAAAGCTATGTGCCGCCCTTCCAGATCGGCGAGACGCTTTCGGGCGGAGCCGTCGGCCAGGTCGTCGAAACCAACGGCAATGACAGGTTCAAGCCCGGCGATTATGTGAGCAATTTCTCCGGCTGGCGCGAATGGTTCGTCACCGAAGGCGGCGAGCTGCAGAAGATCGATCCCGCGCTCGCGCCCATCCAGGCCTATCTCGGCGCCTTCGGCATGCCGGGACTGACGGCCTATGCGGGCTTGCTGAAAGTCGGCGCGCTGAAGGACGGCGAACGCGTGTTCGTGTCGGCCGCGAGCGGCGCGGTGGGCGCCATCGTCTGCCAGATCGCCAAGAACAAGGGCTGCTACGTGGCGGGCTCGGCCGGCTCGGACGAGAAATGCGCGTGGCTGAAGAAGGAAGCCCGCGTCGACGCCACGATCAACTACAAGACCTGCGGCGATCTCAACAAGGCGGTCCATGCGGCGATGCCCGAAGGCATCGACGTCTATTTCGAGAATGTGGGCGGGGCCCATCTCGATGCCGCGCTCGCCGCCATGCGCATGAACGGGCGCATTTCGGTCTGCGGCATGATCGATCAATACAACGCCACCGAATTGCCGGCCGGCCCGCGCAACATCGTCAACGTCATTCCGCTGCGGCTGACCATCAAGGGATTCATCGTGTCCGATTTCTTCAACCTCACGCCGGAATTCGTCCGCGACATGGGCGGATGGCGCAAGGAAGGCAAGATGAAATGGCACGAAACGATCTATGACGGCATCGAGCGCGCGCCGGAAGCCTTCATCGGGCTCTTCAAGGGCGAGAATTTCGGCAAGATGCTGGTGCGGGTGGGGCCGGATAAGGCGGTTTAGGCTTCCGGCCCCAGCGCCATCAGATTCGTCAGCGCCGCATCGATGAGATAGGCGAGCATCAACGGCCCGAGCCCGATCAGCACATCGCCGGTGATGCCGCCGAGAATCGCGCAAGGCAGAATCCGGTACGCCGTTCCGACATAGAGGAACTGAAGCCCCACCACCGCCAGCACGCCCAGCACGAAAGCAAGCGTGGTGGCGCCGAGCGCTTCGGGGCGGCGCTTGCGCTCCAGCCGCACAAGGCCTGCGGCCAATCTCAGCCGCGACAGCGCCGAGCCCAGGAAAATGAAAGTGAGCACCCAAGTGAAGGCGCTCGCAAACGCGCGCGCGCCGTCGAGCCCGCAACGGGTGAGCGCGGTTTCGAGCGCCTCCTGCCCCGGCACCGCGAAGCCGATGGCCGCCTGGAGCATGTCGAGCGCGCCGCCCGAGCCGTGCTGCGGGATGTAAACCGCCTCGACGGCGAAGCTCAGCATCGCGAACACGACGAGCACGATCTCGTTGAAGCCGGGCGTGATGTGATCGGGCCGGAAGCGTTCGATGAGCGGCGGGCCGCCGGGCGCGGCCGAGGCGCCATAGCCGCCGATGAACAAAAGCCCCATGGCGCCGAACAGAAACATCGCGACCAGGATCATCGGCCAGGCGCTTGCCAGCACATGGCCCTCGCCCGCGCGCACGAAGGCATCGGCGCCCGCGAAGAGGCAGAACACCACCCAGGCTTTCGCCAAGAGCCGCGCCGCGCCCATGTCACTCCCCTCTTTTCGCGCGCGGATCTTCAGGCCGAGGCCGCAAGACCCGAACCCTTCATGCGCTCGGCGCGCAAACCCTCCGCCATCAGGAAAGCGAGCTCGAGCGCCTGGCTGGCATTGAGGCGCGGATCGCAGGCCGTCTGATAGCGGTCGGACAGATCCTCGTCGGTGATCGCCTGCGCGCCGCCCACGCATTCGGTCACGTCCTGGCCCGTCATTTCCAGATGCACGCCGCCGGCATGGGTGCCTTCGGCGCGGTGGATGCGGAAGAAGCTCTGCACCTCGTTGACCACACGGTCGAAGACGCGCGTCTTCTTGCCGACGGCCGATTTGATCGTGTTGCCGTGCATGGGATCGCACGACCACACCACGCTCGCGCCTTCGCGCTTCACCGCGGCGATCAGGCGCGGAAGCATCTGCGCGATCTTGTCGGCGCCGAAGCGGCAGATGAGCGTGAGACGGCCGTGCTTGTTTTCCGGATTGAGGGCGGCGATGAGCTTGAGCAATTCGTCCTCGCTCAGGCTCGGCCCGCATTTGAGGCCGATGGGGTTCTTCACGCCGCGGCAGAACTCCACATGCGCGCCGTCGAGCTGGCGCGTGCGGTCGCCGATCCAGATCATGTGGCCGGAGGTGGCGTACCAGTCGCCCGTGATCGAATCCTTGCGCGTCAGCGCCTGTTCGTAGGGAAGCAGCAGCGCCTCGTGGCTGAAATAGAAATCGACGCGCGACGTGCGCTGGCGCACGGCATCGGCGAGCTGGAACGTGCGCAGGAATTCCACGCCCTCGTCGATCTTGTCCACCACTTCGCGATAGCGCGCTTCGAGATCGGGATGATGATGATCGAGATACCAGGCGCGCGCGCGCTTCAGATCCGCGTAGCCGCCGGTGGCGAAGGCGCGCACGAGATTGGCCGTGGCGGCCGCCTGGAAATAGGCTTCGAGCATGCGTTTGGGATCGGGCACGCGGGCTTGCGAACTGAAATCCTCGCCATTGATGATGTCGCCGCGATAGGAGGGCAGCGTTTGCGCACCCCGCGTCTCCATGTCTTCCGAGCGCGGCTTGGCGAACTGGCCTGCGATGCGGCCGACCTTCACCACCGGCACGTCGGCCGCAAAGGTGAGCACCGTCGCCATACTGAGGAAAACGCAGAATGTGTCGCGGATATTGTTGGCGCTGAACTCGGCGAAGCTCTCGGCGCAATCGCCGCCCTGGAGCAGGAACGCCTTGCCTTCCGCTACATCGCCAAGCGCCGCCATGAGGCTCCTCGCCTCGCCCGCGAAGACGAGCGGGGGCAGCGTCGAAAGCCGCGTCTCCACGGCCTCCAATGCCTGTTTGTCCGGATAATCCGGCACCTGGCGGATCGGCTTTGCGCGCCAGCTTTGCGGGCTCCAGGCCTGGGCCAAGGGCAACTCCTTCAATCTGCTCGTGGATATACGCAAAGGGGCGCGCCAATGCCAGTGCGGCGCTTGGCCGTGGTGAACGAGAAGCTCCTTGGATTTGCTGGCCTTTTCCGCGAAGACGGAACCCGAACCTCGGAAAACGGGAGGGGGTACCCCCCCGCCATTCCACACTCCATATTCGTTTTTCGGATTCCGCCTACCCCCCCCTCCCCCCGCAGGGATCGGTGGGCACTCGCGGAAGCATATTATCTCAGGTGCCGGCGGCGGGGATAAGCTTGCCGCCCTCCGCAGCACCATCAGTGCCGCGTTGCCATTCGGCTTTCTCCTCGGTGACGAGCGCTGTGATCTCGTCATAGGTGCCGTCTTCCTTGAGGAAATTATCAAGGGCGGTGCCGATATGTGGATTCTTCTTTGCCTTTTTCATCGAATTAGTTTCCTTCATATATGGCCCTATGCGCCAGCGTTAATTTAGCGAGTCATCTCACGACAAGAGAAATCCAGAAATGAATCTATCGCATCTCTTGCCTCAGCGATGTGGTGGCGCGCGTAAAATTTTTTGCTTTGCGCCATAAAAGGCAGTGGTCATTTTGGAAATCTCTATAATGACTAGAAATCCATAATACCGTTATAGCGAAGTCGGAGATAGGCGATATGCTTGAAGCGTGCTACGGCGCCTTCGAATAGCTCTTCCCCCGCATCGTCACCAGTTCCTCGGCGGCGGTGGGGTGGAGCGCAATGGTGGCGTCGAAATCGGATTTTTTCGCGCCCATCTTGAGCGCGACCGCCGCCATCTGCGTGATCTCGGCGGCGTCGAAGCCGAAAATGTGCGAGCCCAGAATCCGATCCGTCTTCGAATCCACGATCAGCTTGAAGAGCGCGCGCTCGTCGCGGCCCGACAGCGTGTGTTTCAGCGGGCGGAAGAAGGATTTGTAGACGTCGATATGATGGCCGCGCCTCAGCGCTTCGTCTTCGGTGAAGCCGACCGTGCCGATTTCCGGCTGGGTGAAGACGGCGGTGGGCACGAGATCGTGATTCACTTCGCTCGGGATTCCTTCATAAACCGTGCGCACGAAACACATGGCTTCGTGGATCGCGACCGGCGTCAGCGCGAGGCGGTCGGTGACATCGCCGATGGCGTGGATATGGGCGGCGCTCGTTTGCGAGGTGCGATCGACCTTCACCTCGCCATGCGCGCCCAGTTCGACGCCCGCTTTTTCGAGGCCGAGATTTTCCGTGTTGGGATCGCGGCCGATGGCGATCATGACGGCATCGGTCTCCAGCATCTCGCGATGATCGGTGATGGCGAAGATTTCGCCGCCGCGCTTGTCGATGCGCGCGAGATTGCGGTTGCAGAGGATGCGGATGCCGCGGCGCTTCGTGCTCTCGGTGAAGGCGTCGCGCATGTCCTCGTCGAAGCCGCGCAGGACCTTGTCGCGGCGATAGAGCAGCGTCACGTCCGAGCCGAGGCCGTGGAAGATATGCGCGAATTCGGCGGCGATATAGCCGCCGCCCACCACCACGATGCGCCGGGGAAGTTTCTCCAGATAAAACGCCTCGTTCGAGGTGATGCAATGTTCGGCGCCCGTGCAGGCGCCGAGATCGCGCGAGGGCCGCCCGCCCGTGGCGATGAGGAAGCGTTCGGCGGTGATGCGCCGGCCCGAAGTTTTCAGCTCGACGGTGTGGGGATCCGCGAATTCCGCGCGCTCCATGAAGATCTCGACGCCGGCTTTCATCACATTGTCGCGATAGAGATCTTCGAGACGCGCGATTTCCTTGTTCTTGTTGGCGATAAGAACGTTCCAGTCGAATTTGCGCGACGGCACCGTCCAGCCGAAGCCCGCGGCATCCTCGAAATCCTCGCCGAAATGGCTCGCATAGACGAAGAGCTTCTTCGGAATGCAGCCGCGCAAAACGCAGGTGCCGCCGAAACCGTATTCCTCCGCGATGCCGACGCGCGCGCCATGGCCCGCCGCCATCCGGCTCGCCCGCACGCCGCCCGAACCGCCGCCGATGACGAAGAGATCGAAATCGTAGCTCATTTTTCGACGACCTCGACGCCCTCGTCGCGCGCGACGATGAGCATCGTGGCAAGTCCGATGAAAAGCCCGTGTTCGACGACGCCGGGAATTTGCGAAAGCGCCGAGCCAAGCGCGGGCGCATCGCCGATGGAACCGAGCGCGCAATCATAGATGAAATTGTTGCCGTCGGTGCGATAGGGATTTGCATCCTTCATGCGCAGCTCGATCTTCGGATCGGCATAGCCGAATTCGGCGAGCGCTTTTCGGATGCGCGCGCGCGTCGTGCCCTGGCCGAAGGGAACGATTTCGACGGGCAAGGGAAATTTGCCCAGCCGTTCGACCAGCTTGGAGCCGTCGGCGATCACGATCATCTTTTTGGAAGACGCGGCCACGATCTTTTCGCGCAACAGCGCGCCGCCCGCGCCCTTGATGAGATCGAGCGCGCGGTCGGCCTCGTCGGCGCCGTCGATGGTGAGATCGAGGGGGGCGAGCTTGTCGAGCTCGTCCAATGTTAAGCCGAGCGTGCGCGCCTTTTCGGCCGTGCGCAGCGAGGTGGGCGCGCCGGTCACCTTCAGCCCGCCGCGAACCCGCGCGGCCAGGAGATCGAGGAAGGCCTCGGCCGTCGAGCCCGTGCCCAGCCCGAGCTTCATGCCGTCTTCGACATATTCCAGAGCCTTGGCGGCGGCGGCGCGTTTGAGGGCGGTGGGGTCGGAGTGAGTCATACGGCCAATCTATCAAACCTTGGCAACGGAAATGCCAAGTTTCCGCGCGCTTTGCGCCATTTTCTTATCGAATGTGGCAAGCTCCGCGCCCATCCGTCGCGCAATCGCTATGTTGATTGCATCCGGAGCGCGCAGCCCGAGCCCAAAGCTGCGCAGAAAATCTTCCGCGGCCCGGATGTCATATGTGCGCATCTCAACCAACGCCGTATTCTTGCCTGTCCATTCATCGAAGGCTTGGAGAGCGCTTTCCGCTTTGGTCAAGGTGAGCTCTTTCGTGCGGAAGAGGCGTCCCATTACGGATGCGAATTCAGCGCGTACAAAATCACTGACCAAAAGATCGGATTTTTCCTTCAGGAACTCGTCGGCCCGGCGGGAAAACACATCCTCGACAAAAGTGGAAACCAGGACATTCGTGTCCAGATAGATGCTCAGGGCCATTCTTCATCCCGCACGCGGCGAACGAGCGTGACCGCATCTTCGCGGGGCATTTTTCTACCCACCCGGTGTTTGCGCAGCCAGTCGATATCTTCTTGGGTTATACGCCTGGTAGCAGGTTTCTCGAGGACACCGCTTATCTTCGCCACCGGCCTTCCGTGGCGCGTGATGATAATCTCCTCGCCCTTTTCGGCGCGGTCGATCAGCTCGGAAAGCTGGTTCTTGGTCTCGGCGACGCTGTGGTTGCTCATGGACGGAATATAGCCATGCCATGGCCATAAATCAACTCACTCCACCGTCACGCTCTTTGCCAGATTGCGCGGCTGGTCGACATCGGTGCCCTTGGCGAGCGCCATGTAATAGGCGAGCAATTGCACCGGCACCGAATAGACGAGCGGAGCGATCATGGGATCGGTCTCGGGAACCTCGATGGCGGCCCAGACCTTCTCGCCCGCCGCCAGAATCCCGCGCGCATCGGAGATCAGCACCACCTTGCCGCCGCGCGCCATCACTTCCTGCATGTTGGAGGCGGTTTTTTCGTAGACCGCGTCGTGCGGCGCGATCACGATCACCGGCACGTTCTCGTCGATCAGCGCGATGGGGCCGTGTTTCATTTCGCCGGCGGCATAGCCTTCGGCGTGGATATAGGAGATTTCCTTCAGCTTCAGCGCGCCTTCCAGCGCCAGCGGGAAATTCACGCCGCGGCCGAGATAAAGCACGTCGCGCGCCTTGGAGGCATCGAGCGCGAGTGCTTCGATCTTTCCTTCCTGCTTCAGGAAATCGACGATATGGCGCGGGGTTTCGAGCAGCGCGGAGACGAGCTGTTTCTCGCGCGTTTCATCGAGGACTTTGCGCGCGCGCGCCGCCGCGATTGCCAAGGCGGCGAGCACGCTCAACTGGCAGGTGAAGGCTTTGGTCGAGGCCACGCCGATTTCGGGGCCGGCGAAGGTCGGCAGCACGATATCGGCCTCGCGCGCGATGGAGCTTTCGGGCACGTTGACGATGGCGATGGTGGTCTGGCCTTGCGTCTTGGCATCGCGCAACGCGGCCAGCGTATCGGCCGTCTCGCCCGATTGCGAAATGAAGAGTGCTGCGCCGCCTTGCGGATAGACCGGATCGCGATAGCGCAGCTCGCTTGCCACATCGGCTTCCACCGCAATGCGCGCGATCTTCTCGAACCAGTATTTGCCGACAAGGCCCGCGTAATAGGCGGTGCCGCAAGCCGAGATCGTGAGGCGCGTGGCTTTCGCGAGCGCCTCCACCGCGCCCTTCTCGCGCACGGCGATGGACGGGCCGGTCGCATCGATGAAATGGGCGAGCGTGTGGCCGATCACTTCGGGCTGCTCGTGGATTTCCTTCGCCATGAAATGGCGGTAGCCGCCCTTGTCGACCAGTCCGGCCGACGCATTGGCGATCTTGATTTCGCGGTTGGCGACGCGCCGCTCGAGATCGTAGATCGTGACATCGGCGCCCCGCAGCACCGCCACATCGCCGTCCTCGAGATAGCAGATGCGGTTGGTGAACGGCGCAAGCGCGATGGCGTCGGAGCCGAGATAGGCTTCGTCCGCGCCGAGCCCCACCGCAAGCGGGCTTCCCTTGCGCGCGCCGATGACGAGCGATTCCTCGTGCGCGAAGATCATGGCGAGCGCGTAAGCGCCGGTGAGGCGGCGCACCGCTTCCATCGCCGCATCCTGCGGCGTAAATCCGCGGTCGAGATAATCGGTGACGAGATGGACCGCCACTTCGGTATCGGTTTCGGATTCGAATTTGTGGCCTTTCGCGATCAGCTCGGCGCGGAGCTCGCGGAAATTCTCGATGATGCCGTTGTGCACGAGCGCCACGCGCGCCGAGGCGTGGGGATGGGCGTTTCCTTCGGTCGGCGCGCCATGCGTCGCCCAGCGCGTGTGGCCGATGCCGGTGCGCCCCGTGAGCGGATGTCTCGCCAGCGCATCGGCGAGCTTCGACAATTTGCCGGGCGCGCGCCTCCTCTCGATATGGCCGGAGACGAGGGTGGCGATGCCGGCCGAATCGTAGCCGCGATATTCGAGCCTTCTCAGCGCCTCCAGGATCACAGGCGCCGCATCATGTTTTCCGGCGATGCCGACGATACCGCACATTACCCTTCTCCTTTGCTCTTCTGCTTTTCGGCGCGCTTCCTGGCGCGGAATTTCTCCGCCCAGCCGGCGCTCGCGGTCTGGGGCGCGCGCACGACGGCCAGCGAATCCGGCGCCACGTCTTCGGCGATCACGCTGCCCGCGCCCACAAACGCGCCGTCGCCGATCCTGACCGGCGCCACCAGCGCCGAATTCGAGCCCACGAACGCGCCCGCGCCGATATCGGTGAAATGCTTGTCGAAGCCGTCGTAATTGCAGGTGATGGTGCCCGCGCCGATATTGGCGTTCGCGCCCACGCGCGCATCGCCGAGATAGGTGAGATGGCTGGCCTTGGCGCCCGCTTCGACCTTCGTGTTCTTCACTTCCACGAAATTGCCGATGACGGCGTCTTCGCCGATGATCGCGCCGGGGCGCAGCCGCGCATAAGGACCCACGATCGCGCCGCGGCCGACCTCGGCGCCTTCGAGATGCGAGAAGGCGCGGATTTCCGCGCCCGCCGCGACCTTCACGCCCGGACCGAAGATCACATAGGGCGCAATGGCGACATCGGCTTCGAGTTGCGTGTCGTACGCGAGGAAGACGGTTTCGGGGGCGGTCATGCCGGCGCCCGCATCCAGCGCCGCCGCGCGCAGGCGCATCTGCATCGCCGCTTCCGCCGCCGCGAGCTCGGCGCGCGAATTGACGCCCATCATTTCGGATTCGTCCGCCTCGACCACGGCGCAGGCGACGCGCTCCGATTTCGCCAGCAGCGGCACATCGGTCAGATAATATTCGCGCTGCGCATTGTTGTTCTCGAGTTTGGCGGTCCAGCGCAAAAAGCTCTTCGCATCGGCCGCCATGATGCCCGCGTTGCAGAGGTCCACCGCGCGCTCTTCCTCGTTCGCGTCCTTGTATTCCACGATGCGGTCGAGAATTCCGTGTTTCGCGATGACGCGGCCATAGGCCTTGTTCTTCGAGCGGAACGCGACGATCGCCATGCCCGCCTTTTCGCGCGCGGCGAAGGAGGCTTCGAAGGTGGCGGATGTCAGAAGCGGCATGTCGCCATAGGTCGTGATGACTTCGCCGGAAAAATCGGCGAGCGCGTCTTTGGCGCAGGCCGCGGCGTGGCCGGTGCCGAGCTGCTTGTCCTGGATCACCGCCTGGGCGCCTTGCGATGCCGCGAATTCGCGCACCGCTTCGCCATCGGCCGACGTCACCACGACGATGCGCGAGATGCCCGCGCCCCTGGCCGCGCGGATCACATGGCCGAGAATGGGAAGGCCCGCGATTCCGTGCATCACCTTGGGCGTTGCGGATTTCATCCGCGTGCCCTGTCCCGCCGCCAGAATGATCGCCGCTCGCGACATCTATCCCATTCTCCGCCGGGCTTGCGCTTGGCCCAAGTAAGGCCCGATAAACCGCGAGCCCGTAACGGTAAAATGACGATTTGCGACGCTATGTTGCCACAACACGTCTCAACCTAGGTTAATTATGGCCACCGGCCCTGCGCTCATCTTCGACCTCGACGGAACGCTCGTCGACACCGCCCCGGACCTTCTGGGCGCGATCAATTTCATCCTCGAACGCGAGGGCCGGAAAGCCGTGGACATGGCCGATTTGCGCCATCTGGTCGGCCATGGCGCCCGCGCCATGCTGGCGGAGGCCTTCGCCCGGACGGGCGCCCCGCTTCAGCCCGAGCGCATGTCCGGCCTCATGGATGAGTATATCGCCCATTACCGCGCCAACATTGCCAACCGATCACGGCCTTTTCCGGGCGTGGAGGCGACGCTTCGGCGGCTTTCGGGCTCCTCCAGGCTCGGGGTGCTGACCAACAAGCCCCAGGAATTGACCGATCTTCTGCTGCCCGCGGTGGGGCTTGCCCGGTTCTTCGGGGCCATCCACGGGGCCGGCCGCATGGCGGTCTCCAAGCCGGACGCGGCCGTGTTCCATCATGTGGTCGACGAGCTCGGCGGGCCGGGGAAAGGCGCGCTGATGATCGGCGACAGCGCAACCGACGTCGCAACCGCGCGCGCGGCGGACGTGCCCGTGATCCTCGTCGATTACGGCTATACGCCCACGCCCGCGGCCGAACTCGGCGCCGATGCGGTGACGAGCGATTTCGCCGATGTGCCGGCGCTGGTGGGGAGATTGCTGAAGCTTTAATCGCGAGAGTCGCGTTTGCTTGACGCGGCGGCGGCCCCCGCCTAAATCCTCGATCCCCATCGGTTATGGGCGCGTAGCTCAGCGGGAGAGCACTCCCTTCACACGGGAGGGGTCACAGGTTCAATCCCTGTCGCGCCCACCAGGCTTCGCCTGCTCCGCAGGCTATGCCTGGCAAGCCGATCATGCGACGCCTGCCCGGCGAAGCTCGCGAATGCGAGCCAAGACGGGCTGGTTCGCGCGGCTTCGCCTTGGCAAGCCAGCATTCGCCTGCTCAAAAACAAAAGGCGGCGGATCGCTCCGCCGCCCGAGTCGTGCAAGCAAGCCCGGATCAGAAATTCTTCGTGACGCGGATGCCGTAGAGCCTGGGATCGGTGACAAAGACGTTGGTGGTGAGCATGGTGTCGTCCGAATTGAGGAACGCGCCGGTGATGGCCGTCGTGTCGAACACGTTCTTCACATAGCCCATGATCTGCCAGCCGTCGGCGCCGGTCAGAATGAGCGCGAGATTGACGTTGGAATAACCGCGCAGCTTGTCGTAAGGCCGGTCGTTGAACACGCGCGCGAAGCTTTGCGATTGCCAGTAGAAATCGCCATGCAGCGTGGCCGCCCAATCGTCGGAGACCGGCATGGTGAAATTGGCGGTGAGCGAAGTGGTGAAATGCGGCGCGTTGGGAAGCTGGTTGCCGCCGACATTCTTGGTGAAGCCCTCGCCGTCATTGGGCGCCGACGCCGGATCGAAGCCGGCATAGCCCGGATAGCCGTTCGGATAGGGCGTGTAGGTGTCCTGCGTCACCGGATCCCAGCCGAACGTATAGGCATCGAGACAGGCTGCCGCCGGCGTGTTGGTCGCGAGCAATTCGTTCACGGCCGCCGTCGGGATGATGCAGTTCGAGGTCTGGGTGATGTAGGGCTTGACCACCATCCATCCCGCGTGGCCCGCGGTGCGGTCCATCAGGTCGATGGCCGACTGGCCGTTGTTGATCGTGGCGTCTTCGTAACCGCCGTTGAATCCGAATGTGAGGCCGGGAAGCGGCGACCACGAAGTCTCGACTTCGACGCCCTTGACGGTGGCGTCGAAATTGAGATTGACGGAGGTGCGGTCGACGATCTGCGAGATCTGGTAGTTGCGGTATTTGTAGAAGAACACATCGCCGTTCAGCGTCAGATCGCCGTCGAGCAGCGTGTTCTTGGTCCCGATCTCGAAGGCGTCGTTGAATTCCGGCTTGAAGGTCAGAGGATGCGTCAGGTCGCTCGGCGAAGTGACGTAAACCGGATAATCCGGATTGCCGTTGGGAATGGGCGCGACGCCGGGCGGATTGGCGCCGCCGCCTTTGTAACCATGGGCATAGGACGCATAGAACATGCTCTGATCGGTGAAATCGAGCTTGGGCGTCCAGGTCAGGTTGGCCCGGCCCGTGAGCTCGCGCCATTCCTGATCGATGATGCTGGCCACGGGAAGCCCCTCGCCCGCATCGAGCGCCCAGCTCGGAATGACGACGAAATGCTTCTTGTCGTCGGTATAGCGCAAGCCTCCGGTGAGTTTCAGATCGGGCGTGAAATTGTAATAGAGCTCGCCGAATCCGGCCCATGAGGAGAGGCTGTAGGGATTTTCGCTGCGGAAATAATTGTGGCCGTTGCCGTTGATCTGCGAAAGCGGATTGGGGTCGACATAGGCGCAACCGAGCCCGAGGAAAGATTGGGCGAGAAGCGCCGCGCTCGCGGGCTGCGGCCCGCACGAATTGGCGATGGATGCATCGAAGGGAATGTGGGGCGCATCCGCCGGAAGATCGGATCCGCCGCCGAATCCCCAATTGATGAACTCCGTCTCCAGCGAAACGACGTTGGCGAAGACGTCGTAATCCTCCAGCGTCCGGTATTTCATGTAGTTCGCGCCCGCGACGAAATTCAGCGGACCCGAATAATTCGATTGCAGCCGCACTTCCTGATAGAACTGGTGCGCGCTTTCCTGCGACACGTCCTCGCTGACCAGCCGGTCGGAGCATCCGAGCTGCGGATCGCAAAACTGGCCGTCCTGGCCCACCAGCGTCTCTCCGCCCGGATCGATGAAAAAGCCCGGCTTGGTGTCGAAGCGGTCGAAATCTTCGGTCGAATAGAGCGAGTCCCTGTTGTAGCCGGTCTGCGAGGTGAGTGTCAGTTCCGCCGTCACCGCGAAATCGACGTTGAATTCGTAGGTGTCGTTGCGCGCCGAATAATGCGGCTCGATGAGCGAATCGATGACGCGCAAATTTCGCGACTGGAACGTGCTCGAATAGGGATCGGCATAGGGTACGATATAGCCCTGGAACACATCGAGCGCCGCGATGAAGGGATTGGCGCCCGCATTCGGCGTCTCGAACGCCGTGGCCGCATAAAGCGAGGTCGGCTTGCAGCCTTGCGACAGCCACATCGCGCCCAGATTGGTGTCGTAATCGGGAATTTGCGGGCCCGCGGGTCCGTCGACGACGCTGGGTCCCGGATCCTTTTCGCAAAGCTGCTTGCCCGAGCGCAGCCGGTCGTCGTCTTCCTGGAAATGCTCCCAGATGGCGGTCGCCGTCAGGCTTTCGAGCGGATGGATCAGCAGCGATACGCGCGACGACCACAAATCGCGGCCGTCGGTCGATTGGTGCGCCTCTTCGTTGAACGAATAGCCGTTGCGCTTGGTCCATTCGCCGGCCACGCGCAGATCGAGCTCGTCGCTCAGAATGGGGATGTTGACCATGCCCTCGTAGCGGCGATTGGTGAAATTGCCCCAGTCGGCCGAGGCCATCGCCTCGAAATGATCGGTGGGCTTTGCGGAAATCACGTTGACGACGCCCGCCGTCGCGTTGCGGCCGTAAAGCGTTCCCTGCGGACCGCGCAGCACTTCGACCTGGCTCACGTCATAGAATTCCTGCTCGAAGAAATGATTGCGCAGGAACGGCACGTCGTTGAACGACACGGCGACCGCGGGATCGGTCGTCACCGAGATCGCCTGCGTGCCGATGCCGCGGATTTCGATGTTGTAGCCTGTGAAATTGGTTTTGCTGAATGTGAGGTTCGGCACTTCCTTCACCAGATCGGGTCCGCCCGCGATCTGGCGGGAGGTAAGCTGCTCCTGCGACAGCGCCGTGATCGCGATGGGAACCGTCTGGATGTCGCCCTTGATCTTGGAAGAGGTGACGACGATGGTTTCCACATTCGCGGCGGACGCGGCCGCGACCTGTATCGGCGCCGCGGTCCTGACGGGCAGGCTCGCGCGGACGCCGTCGCCGGCGCGCACGATGGCGATCGCGCCCGAAACATGCTGCGTCATGAAGCCGGTGCCGGATAGGATCCGCGACAGCGCCACATCCGCCGTGAGTTCGCCCTGCACCCCGGCCGTGCGCGCGTTCTTCATTTCGTCGTCGGGATACATGAGCTGCACATTGGCCTGGCGCGCATAGGAATCGAGCGCGGTCTTGAGATCGCCGCGCGGGATGTTGAATTCCGTGGCGGATGCGGCCGTCGAGAGCGCCACGACCGCAGCCCCGCCCGCCAGCGCCGCCTTGAGATACGAAAACCGCATGAAACTGCCCCCTGTTTTTGCGCGCTCAGCGCGAGATATCGATTTCGTCGCCGTGTTCGTTCACATGAAGCCCGAGCGCCACTTCGGCCACGCGCGCGAACAATTCGACATCGGATGTGCGGAAGGTGGCGCCGATCGTGCGCCTGGCGACCGCCGGATCGGTGATGACGAGCTTGACGCGGTTGTAGCGGTTGAGCTCGGCGCAGGCCTCGGCCAGCGTCGTGTGGCGGAAGACGATCGTGCCGCGGCGCCAGCCGAGATCGTCGGCGAGCGCGGCTTGCGATTTGCGCGTGACGGTGAGCGATCTGGCGGTGGCGGTCGCCACGTCGCCTTGCGTGAGCAGTGCCGCTTGCGAGGCGATGCCCGGCGCATCGAGCGTGACGCGGCCCTGGGTGACAGCCACCTGCACGTCCTTCTTCCCGCGGCGCACGGAGAATTGCGTGCCGATATCGGTGACGCGATGCTCGCCGATCATCACGACGAAGGGATGCGTCGCATCGTGCTTGACCTGGAAGAAGGCCTCGCCCTTTTCCAGCCACACCACGCGCTGATCGGTCGTCATGCGCGCGCGCAATACGGTGTTGGTGTTGAGCTCGATTCGCGTGCCGTCGGCGAAGGTGACGGTCTCGCGCCCGCCCACCGCCGTGGAATAGGTGCGGTCGCGCGGCGAAAGCGCGAACCACGCAGCACCGGCGCCGAGAAGTGCCACGACCGCGCCCGCAGCCGCGACGCGCATCAGAAGCGGGGAGATCCGCCTAGGCGCGCGCGGCTCTTGCGCCAAAGGGCGCAACACCACGAGCCGCTCGGTGCGCTCCCATGCCGATTGAAGCCGCACGAAAGCGACCTCATGCGCGGTCGATCGCGCCAGCCATTGGTCGAGCTCGGCCTGATCGGTATCGCTCCAATCGCTGCGCTCCTTGCGCTCGAGCCACGACGCGGCCTCGGCCCTGATCTCCTTCGCGCTCATGGCCGGCCCTCGCCATAGAGAAGATCGGCGAGCGCGCACATGCCGTCGGTGAGATGGGCGGAAACGGTTTCCTCGGTGATGCCCATGGAGGCCGCGATCTCGCGGCGCGACAGCCCATCGATGCGGCGCTTGACGACGACTTCGCGGCAGCGCGGCGGCAGCCGGTCGAGCGCCGATTGCAGGCGGCGCAGATCGTCGCGCGCGATGGCCGAGCGGTCGGGGCCGGGCGCATCGATCGCCACGTCGAGCGCATCGAGATCGGCCACCGCTTCGATCGGAATGACATGCTCGCGCCGGACACGGTTGATGAGCAGATTGCGCGCGGTGACGAACACGAAGGGCTTGGCGGCGGCGGGAATCTCCTTCTTCGCCGCCTCGTAGACGCGCACATAGATATCCTGGAGCAGATCCTCGATGTCGCTCTTGTCGCGCCAATTGTGCTTCAGATATCGCAACAGCATCGCCTCCAGCGGCAGGACCTCGCGGACGAACCAGGCGCGCACCTCGGGCGCGGTCATCGCCCTGCCCGCGGCTTCGCGTCCGGTTTCGGTTCGATCGGCCATTCCCCCGCCAGCTTCCTTCCCTTCGCGGGTTAGAGCTTACGCCCACATCTATTGGGACAAGCGGGCCGAGCGGGATTGGGAACGGATTCTTCGGAAAACTCTCGCGGCAGCGCAAAAGCACCGGCGATTTGGCCGGAAATCCGGCGCTTTGCAGAGCGGGCCGAAGCGGATAATTTTGCGGCGCACACATAGGAGCGAAGCGATGCGCGCGATTTTCCTGGGACTGGCGGTGGCGGCGCTGGCGGCGGCGCCTGCCGCGGCGCATGCGCCCGCGCCGAAGGTGGTCAGCATCGCAGCGCTCGACGAGCTCCAGACTCCGCTGCCCTATCCCTACGATCCGGGCGCCGATGCCAATGCCGATGTGGAAGCGGCGTTCGCCAAGGCCCGGACCGAGCACAAGCGCGTGCTGATCGATCTCGGCGGCAATTGGTGCGGCGATTGCCGCGTGCTGGCGGGCGTGATGGCGCTGCCCGAGGTCAGGCGCTTCCTCGACGCACATTATATAGTCGTCGATGTGGATGTGGGCCGCTTCGACCGGAACCTGCAGATTCCCGCCCGCTTCGGAATCACGCAGCGTCTGGAAGGCGTGCCTTCCATCCTGGTGGCGGACCCGGACGGCAAGCTGATCGATGCCGGCCATGTCTCCGCGCTCGCCGATGCGCGCTCGATGACGCCGCAGGCGCTCGCCGACTGGCTCGCCCAATGGACGAATTAGGAATGAGCGAGACGGCGATACATTTCCGCAAGATCGGCGGCAACGCCGCACTTCTGGAGATCGACAATCCGCCGGCCAATGCGCTGGGCCGCGCAGCGCGCGAAGATTTTCACGCGAAGCTCGATGCGCTGGAGGCAGACGAGTCCGTGCGCGCGATCGTCATCACCGGGCGCGGGCGTTCCTTCTGCAGCGGCGACGATCTGAAGGAACAGGAGCAGGCGCAATCGGCCGGCCTGCCCGCGCGCCAGAAACAACTGGCGGAATTCGCGAGGCTGCTCGACCGCATCGAAGCCTTGCGCGTGCCGGTGATCGCGGCGGTCAATGGCTGGTGCATGGGCGGCGGGCTGGAATTGGCGCTTGTTTGCGACATTCGCATCGCAAGCACGGATGCGAGTTTCGTCTGCGCCGGCGTCAATATCGGATTGATGGCGTCGGCCTACCGCCTGCCGCGCCTGATCGGCGTTGCGCGCGCCAAACACATGCTGCTGACCGGATTGCCGTTCGATGCGGGGACGGCCGAGAAAATCGGGCTTGTGACGGCGGTCCATGCGGGCGATGCGCTGATGGATCAGGCGGCGGAACTCGCCAACCGCATCGCGTCGCGCGCGCCGCTCTCCATCGAAGCGACGAAGCGCATGGCTTCGCTGGCCGCGGGCCTTTCGCCGGAGGACGCGGCAAAACTGACGCGCGAAGAACTGACCATTCTGGTGCAAAGCGCCGATCACGCCGAAGCGCTCGCCGCCTTCCGCGAAAAACGCGCGCCGGTGTTCAAAAGGAAATAGCTCAAGCGGAAATAATCAGGCCATCGCCCGGAGTCCGTTCTTCGCCACCAGCGTCAATAACTTGAGCGACGCGCCGCGCGGCTTCTTCTCGCCGCGTTCCCACTGGCTGACAAGACCCGTGGTGACGTTGAGATAGCGCGCGAACACCGCCTGGCTTGCGTCCTCACGCTTTCGCAAGGCACGGATTTGCCGGGGCGAAAGCTCCTTCACCGGCGTAAGACACATTTCGTCAAACTTCTTCATGGTCTGCTTGTCGGCCAGTCCGGCTTCGTACATGCCCTGCATCGTCTCATGGACGGCTGCCGCGACTGGGCTTTTATATGTTCTGGATGTTCTAGTCATCGCTTGCAATCTCCTTTAGCCGATGGATTTCGACCGCGCCGGCCAGACCGGCCTCATCGTATGCCAACATTTCGCGCGCCAA
>Ga0335085_10000922_pt1 | contig 71729 bp, 61 predicted proteins | sample Lox_Sample_45_FD_206712 | JGI IMG/M metagenome (GOLD analysis project Ga0335085, IMG submission 206712) | Soil microbial communities from Loxahatchee National Wildlife Refuge, Florida, United States - Lox_Sample_4.5 | ecosystem: Environmental > Terrestrial > Soil > Wetlands | place: USA... | reverse complement strand
CGGCGCGCTCCAGTTCCATCTCAGCTCTCGACGCCTGCACGGCGAGGTGCGACGCGTCGAACGCAACACTCACCGGATATGGCCTGACGACGCTTACGTGCCCATTTCGCAGCACGGTCATATGCTCTCGTTCCGTTCGCGATTCGACTACCCGGTCTACTGTCGACAGAAAGTTATTGCAGTGCAGAGGAATATGGAATCCGATCAGGTCTGCGCCAAGCAGTCCATCCAGCAATTCCGCCTGCCACGGGCAAATCCCGAATGCCTCTGGATTAGGCCACGGAATATGCCAGAAGATCGCCACGCGCGCATCGGGCCGTGCAGCCTTCACCATTTGCGGCAGTAGCGCAAGGTGATAGTCCTGCACAAACACTACGGGTTCGGCGCTGTCCGCCATCTCCTCCAGCAAAGCATCTGCAAATCTCCGGTTGACGCGTTGGTAGCAGTCCCAGTCTGCGGCTCGAAATATGGGCCGCGTGTGCGCAATATGGCACAGCGGCCACAAGCCCTCGTTAGCAAACCCGTCGTAATAGTGCGCCTCCTCTTCCTCCGAGAGCCAGACTCTGCGCAGTGTGTATCTTGGATCGTCAGGCGGCACGCGAAGACGGTCGAACTCATCCACGACGTCTGTATCCGCAGCGCCGCTACCGCTGGCTACCCACACTCCATCGCACGCGCGGAGCACTGGCTCGAGCGCAGTCACCAGGCCGCTGGGCGGTACCACGCACGCGATCTCGCGTCCTTGCCGGATATGCATATACGGCTCGCGATTCGAGACGACGAAAATGCGGCTGGAACCCGCCCGATTTCGAATGTGCACTGCCAATCTTTCAGCGGTCCACAGGTGTTCGCCGGCCTCGCGCAAGCGGGCCTCGGCCTCGGCGGCGGCGCGTGCAGCCCTCAAACTCGCTGCCATGGTCTCAACCTCGCGTGCCAAAGGTGAAAACAGGCTTAGCTCGGGAACCACGACTTCGCCCGATTTCCCGGCTCGCCCGGTGCGAAGCCAGCGCAGCCGCTCCGTCACCCGGCTCATAGGTTGCAGCAGGAACCAGCGAACCATTACCAGCGTGATCGCCACGATCAAGATGACCAGTGCCACTACCCGCCAAAAGCTCCGCTGCCAAAGCGCGTTTGCCTCGGTCCGAATGTAGCTGGCGTCCGCCACGATGGCCAGAGCCCCTTCCAGCTGGTTGCCATCGTGGATCGGAAATGCCTCCTCCAGCCACTGCCATTTGTCTGTGTGTCCGAACGCATTGACCTGTACCCCTCTCTGCAGCGATTTCTCCACAACGCCGCGCGCCAGGGTACCCATCACATCCGGCGGCCCGCTGGCTGCCATCAAATTTCCATGGGCGTCAAAGACCGCCAGCCCCAGTGCACCTGTGCCCGATTTCAGCAGTTGCATTAGGCCTGGTAGAGCGGTCGGGTCGTTGGTTCTGAGCGCCCCTTGTACATCAGGTTGAATACTCACGCCCATCCATTTTGTGCGGCGCTCCAAATCCTCCCGCAGTACGTGGCGGTGAGACAAAACCTCGAAATAAGTTGAGGCTGCCGATACCAGAGTCACGCTTGCGATGAGTGCAAGAATCAATCGCATGCGAAACAAATGCATCGCTCCCTCCTCAAGCCGCGGCAATGATAATGAGTTAGATGCCTTCTGCGGCCGTTTCACTGCCTAATAGGCGCCGTAAGGAAGCGAAGTCGAGTAAATCGCTGCAGAACAAGAATTTGGAATCCAACGGTGTCGTGAAGGTGGTCTGGCGCCCTTCGTTCAACGGCGCACAGTGCCGGTGCCGGATCCATCTGTATCTATCTCGCGTCACTTCAAGAATAAGCTCGTTGTCTGGGAAAGTTCAAAGCAACCCCCACGAAATGCAACGAAACCTCTCGCCCTTTGCCACAATCCGGGCCCGCCTTCTCAATGCGCTATTCTGTCCTCTGAAGCACCCTAGGACTTTCATGCGTATGGCCGGCACATCATGGCGATGAACAGGATCGACAGCACCGCCAGACAAATCGTACTTACCGTCCAGGACTATTCCCTGTTCGCGAGCCGCGCCGTTCTCAATATTTTCCGCCCGCCCATTTACTGGACGGACTTTCTCGTTCAATCCGACATCATCGGGGTAGGCTCATTACCGATCGTCATTTTGTCCGGCTTCTTTACCGGCGGCGTCCTCGCGCTCCAGTCGGCAGCCACTCTCGCAGAATTCGGCGCTACCGCCGTTACAGGTCAGTTCGTGAGCCTCACCATGATTCGCGAACTGGGCGCCGTTCTCACCGGCATCATGGTCGCTGGCCGCAATTCCTCCTCCATGGCAAGTGAGCTAGGTTCGATGGTGGTCACTGAGCAGATTGATGCGATGCGCGCCCTCGGCGTGGATCCGTTGCGCAAGCTTGTCACGCCGCGCATTTTCGCCAGCGTCGCCATGCTACTGCTGCTCACCATTGTTGCTGACGCGTTCGGAATCCTTGGCGGCGCAGCAGTCACGGTTTTCCTCAATCATCAGAACGGCACCCAGTACTTCCATATGGCCTATGAGCGCCTTCACTACCCCGACATCATTCAGGGGCTCGTCAAGCCGCTCTTCTTTGGCTTCATTCTCGGTTCCACTGGTTGCTTCTACGGCATGCGGACGACCGGCGGCACCGAAGGCGTCGGCCGCGCCACGATCTCCGCCGTGGTCAACTCCTCGGTCATCATCATCGCAGCCGACTTCCTCATCACGCACGTGTTGCTTTCCATCTTTCCGACATGAACGACGCTGCCTTTGCGCCTTTCTCGCCTCCCCCGCCCTCGAATGCGAGTCCCGTGGTCGTTCTGCGCGATGTTTCCGTCGCATTTGACGGTCCTCCAGTACTCAACGACATTTCGTTTTCTGTCGCACCCACTGAAACGCGCATTCTGCTGGGGCCGGCCGGAGTTGGCAAAAGCGTTCTGCTTAAGTTGATTCTGGGACTGATTCGCCCCCAACAGGGAAGCATCATGCTTTTTGGCGAAGAGATTTCACGCATGCCCGAGGACAATCTCTTTCCTTTGCGCGCCCGCGCTGGGATCGTCTTTCAGGAAAGCGCACTCTTCGATTCCCTGTCTGTTCGTGACAACGTCGCCTACCAACTCATCCAGGAGCGGGTGCCCGATGACGAAGTCGATAGCCGTGTCCGCGAGGCGCTTTCCTTCGTTGGCCTCGCGGAGACATTCAGCCTCTTTCCTCCCAGCCTCTCTGGAGGCATGCGCCGACGCGTTGCCATCGCGCGCGCGCTCATCCATGAGCCCGAATTGATCCTCTACGACTCGCCCACGGGCGGCCTCGATCCAGTTACTTCCACCACCATCATTGAGCTCATCGTCAAGCAACGCGACGTGCATGCAACTCCCTCTATCCTCGTTACGCACCGCTTGCAGGACGCATTCACACTCTGCAATCACCGCTTCGATCCCCAGCTCAACCGCATGGTCCCGCTTCCTCAATGGCAAACTGATTCCAAAACGACTTTTCTCATGCTTGAAGAGGGCCGCCTCATCTTTGATGGCTCCCTCACCGACCTCGTCCACACCCAAAACAGATTCGTCCGCGATTTCCTCGAGTAAAGCATGGAAGAACTACTCGAGATGAATGAGTTGCAGAACTTGGCGCCGTCTTAAGCTCTAAGTGCCAGAAGCCAAGTGCTGGAAGCTAGGAGCTACGGGCTGAAAACTGCCCGCTCTCTGTCCACTCGCCTCCTTTTCTCGCTACAATCACACCGTAATGACCAGCCTCTTTGATCTCTACAAGATCGGTGTCGGCCCCTCAAGCTCGCACACTATGGGGCCTATGCGTGCGGCATGTCGCTTTGCCCGCGACATCGAATCGAAAGGCTTCCTTGATAGCACCATTCGCATTCAGGCGGATCTTTACGGCTCTTTGGCTCTCACCGGATTGGGCCACGGAACCGATCGCGCCATTGTCCTTGGGCTGTCTGGAAATGAGCCCGCTACAATCGACCCCGCCGCCATCGAATCCACGGTCGCTGAGATCCGCGCTACCTGCCGACTTTATCTTGCCGGCAAGCGATTCATTGCGTTTGATGTGCAAAACGATCTCTTCTTTCATCGCAATCAGATGTTTCCGCCGGGCTCGGTCACCCAGCACCCCAATGGTCTCCGCCTCACGGCCTTCGACGCGAACGGATCGGTCCTGATCGAACGGACATTCTTCTCCATCGGCGGCGGCTTTATTGCTGAAGATGGCGCAAGCCAGTCATCGGAGGATGTGCCGGGAGTCCAGCTGCCTTATCCCTTCCACAATGCTGTCGAACTCCTCGAAGTCGCCCGCGCTCACGCTTTGCCGATTCACCAGGTCATGCTGGCCAACGAATGCGCGCGCGTCCAGGCCATCGAGCCCTCCATTGGCTCTGAAGTCGCCGAAGCACGGGTTAGATCTGGTATTGAGAGCATCTGGAGGACCATGCACAATTGCGCGGAACACGGGATGGCTGCCGAAGGCATTCTACCCGGCGGTCTCAATGTTCGTCGCCGTGCCCGCAGATTGGCGGAGCGCCTTCGCGCACGCGACTCCGCTGGCGGTCATGTTGATCCGTTGGCCCCGTTAGACTGGGTAACTGTATATGCCATGGCAGTCAATGAAGAGAACGCAGCAGGCGGACGCGTCGTCACCGCGCCCACCAACGGAGCCGCAGGTGTGATTCCGGCAGTCGCCCTTTACTACCGCCGCTTTCTCCCGGAAGCGACCGGTGAAGGCATCATGCGATTCTTCCTCACATCCGCCGCCATCGGCGTGCTTTACAAAGAGAATGCCTCAATCAGCGGAGCTGAAGTGGGATGTCAAGGCGAAGTGGGCGTGGCATGCTCCATGGCTGCTGCGGGACTCACCGCCGCTCTCGGCGGTACCAATGATCACGTCGAACATGCAGCTGAAATTGCGATGGAGCATAATCTGGGCATGACTTGCGATCCCATCGGCGGCCTCGTGCAGATCCCCTGCATCGAGCGCAACGCCATGGGAGCGGCCAAGGCCGTGCACGCTTCACGGCTGGCTCTCAATGAGTCCGGCGAACACAAGGTCTCCCTCGACCAGGTCATCCGCACCATGTACCTCACCGGCCTCGATATGCAATCTCGCTACAAGGAAACTAGCCTCGCCGGCCTCGCTCTCAACGTCATCGAATGCTGATCGAGCAGCGTTGATCGCCGCAATTCCTCACTGCCGGCGTGGTGATTTCGTTGCAGCTTACATCTGTCGCAAATCGCCCGGTCACGAAGAAACTCGCGGCGTCGATCCAATTTCGACTCAGTCTTTCTCTCAAACGTCAATTCCTCTCTGGTGCACTGTTGATCTTTTTTTCACTCTAACGTCGTTTTTTTCTTGACATCGATGTTGCATGAATCTATACATTTTTCAACTGCAGTTTCTAAATGCAGTACTCGATGCAACCCATCGAAAAGGGAGAATAGGCAAAATGGCAACCAAGAAAGCAGCCAAGAAACCCGCAAAGAAGGCGGCCAAGAAGACCGCAAAGAAAGCCGCGAAGAAAAAGTAGCGGAACGAACAACCCAAAAGGCAACACTCTAGGGGGACGCTCAAAGCGTTCCCCTTAGTGTTTTTGCGGAGAGAATTTCAATCCTCGCCAAGAGCGTCTGCACGAAATGCCGATTACTCAAATACCCGCGCAAAATGCGGCGATCCGCCAAGTCCCATAAAAGCAAGCTTTCCCTGCATATCGGTGCGTTGGAAAGCCGTAAACTTCAGAGGAAGACATTCGCACCAACACATATGACCCGCAGACGTTGGATCGCCGAACACTGGGATGACGCTACTGCCACCATCGTCGGTGCGCAAGCTGAACACCTGGCGCGCGTCCTTCGCGCACGGCCGGGAGTCGAAGCGGACATCGTCGCCGGCGGTCGCGTCTTCCACGGCCGCGTCGTTTCCGTATCTCTCTCAGCAGAGAAAAGTGAGGTACGCTTCAACCTCACCGCCGAGCTTCCGGCCGAACCCGCGCTTCCCGTTACTTTGGTGATGTCTGTCTATAAGTTCGATCGCATGGAGTGGGCTATCGAAAAAGCCACAGAGCTCGGAGTCTCCGCAATCGCCCCTGTGATCTCGCGCCGCACTGAAAGGAATCTCGCACAAGCCGCGGTCAAACGCGTCGAGCGATGGCGCCGCATCGCGCATGAGGCATCGCAGCAAGCGCGCCGTGCCGATGTCCCGGTAATCAACGACCCCGTTTCACTTGGCGATCGGGTGTGCATGCCATCCTCGTCGACGCGCATCGTTCTTGCCGAACAGGAACGCGCCACCGCCCTGCGCCAGTTAATTGCAGCGGCCGTTGGCGCGGCCGGTGATCAAAAGCCGCCAATCGAAATGGCCATCGGACCTGAAGGCGGATGGACGCCCGATGAAGAGTCACTCTTCATCGCCAACTGCTGGCTTTCAGCTTCGCTGGGCCCGCGCATCCTTCGCGCGGAAACGGCAGCCGTCGCCGCCCTTGCCGTTGTCGCTTCATATGTGGAGTAAGCGCTTCGGGTCAGCGCGCGCAACTAATTCTCGCCCCTGCGGCCACTCTGTGGAAAAACAGTCCAAATCTTCCACCAGCGCTATGTCGTCACAAGTGCGCGTAATGCAGGAACAATCCCGCAAGAGCCGCGCCCGCAAAATCGCCAATGATCGGAATCGGCGCATAGCTCCAATTCGATCCACCCTTTCCGGGAATCGGCAGCAGTGCGTGGACGATCCGCGGCCCCAGATCGCGCGCCGGATTAATTGCGTATCCCGTCGTACTGCCCAGCGAAAGTCCGATTCCCCATACCAGGCTGCCCACCAGCCACGGACCTAGTCCAGCTGCGGGCCCGTTCATCGCGACACCGTGCGAGAAAATCGCTCCCGCCACAATTACCAACACCGCAGTACCCACCATTTCGCTGAAGATATTTGCAGGTGGGCTGTGTATCGCTGGCTTCGTGCAAAACACGCTCAGCTTTGCCACCGGGTCCGGCGTAACTCTCCAGTGCGGCGCATAGTGCAACGCCATCAAAGCCGCGCCACACATCGCGCCCAGCAACTGCGCCGACCAATACACAAGCAACTTTCCATAACTTCCGCTGCTTACCGCGATCGCCAACGTAAATGCAGGGTTGATGTATGCCCCCTGACTTCCAAACGCTTGCGCCACCATCACGCCGCACAGGACGGCCAGTGCCCAACCCGTCGTGATCACCATCCATCCCGCATCCGCGGCATACGATTTGCGTAAGGTCACTGCCGCGCAGACGCCGTCTCCCAACAAAACGAGCACCAGCGTGCCCAGAAACTCCCCAAACCAGATCGAGTGCATCAAACCTTCCTTGTCGGGGGCGGCGCGGCGATCCAGTTCGTGAGCAACGCCGCGCGGCCCGCGCTTCAATTTTAGGGTCCCCAGCATTCTCCAATGCCACCCCTGGCTTCGCCAAGAGGGGAAATCAAAGGTAGAATCATCCGAAATGGCTGGCGAGCACGCGGGGGAGAATTTCAGAATGTCGGCAGAAGGTTTACCGGCGGAGCGGATGAGAACATGGCGGATGGCATTTTTGTGGGCCTTTCGACAATTGACATCGTCTATAGCGTTGACAGATTCCCCTCAGCGAATACAAAGATCGTCGCGCAAACGCAAAATACATTCATTGGCGGGCCCGCCACCAATGCATCTATCGCGTTCTCGCGCCTCGGAGCCAAACCAACCCTCATCACGGCGGTTGGGCGCAACACGCTCGCCAATGCGATCCGGGAAGAGCTGCAGCGGCAGTCGGTCCAGCTCGTGGACTTAAATTCCCAATTTGACGGTGAGCCCGTCATCTCCTCGATCTTTGTCGACAAGAAAGGCCATCGCAACATCGTCTCCGCCAACACGATGCGCATCGCACTACCGACCGCAGAGGTTGACCGGGACGCTTGTGCCCAGGCGCGGGTAATCCTCGTCGACGGACACTATCGGCAGGCCTGTCAGGTTTGGGCCGCTGCGGCACGAGAACAAAAAATCCCGGTCGTGCTCGATGGCGGCAGTTGGAAAGACGGCACAGAAGAAATGCTCAAAAGCGTGCAGACCGCCATTTGCTCCGCCGATTTCCGCCCTCCTGGTTGCAAATCCAAAGATGATGTAGTTGAGTATTTGAAAAACGCTGGCGTTGCGCGTATCGCCATCACTGACGGACCTGAGCCAATCCAGTTCGTCGCCGGGCCTTCTTCCGGCACGATCACCGTCCCTCAAGTCGATGTGGTTGATACCATGGGTGCCGGCGACATCTTCCACGGAGCCTACTGCTATTTCGTATCAAAAGGACGCGGCTTCATTGAATCCCTCGCCGAAGCTGGCAAAATCGCCGCAGAATCTTGCCGCTATGTAGGCACCCGCGAGTGGGTCAACCACCTCTCCGAACTCGACCTCTAGCCCGTGCAAGGCGGATCTTTTGCTCAATCCCGCGACCGATTCACCGCCTGTCCGGTTCTCCGCCAGCGGTTGTCGCTTCGTATACCGGCCAATGGCTCAGCAATTCGCCCACTACCGCATGACCCAGGCGATAGTCGGCCTCCAGCGCCGGTAGGTACGCGGCGTATGCTCCGATCCTCTGTTGCGCCAGGCTCTGTGCCGCACTCAGGCCACGTGGTTGCTGATCGTAGTTGCTCACCGCCCGCAGCACCAGCACGCGGTTCGCGTCCACACGCCCTGCCCGCGCCAGCAATTCCAGAGATTGCAGTGTTCCCGTATCTTCCATCGCTGTTGTGGCAAATACTCCCTTTTCGCCGGTGAAGTATGGAACCCACTTCGCTGCCCATGCGTCCATCAGCTTGCCGTGCCAAAAGGTTGACGACGAAACCTCGTCGCCTAGAATTACAGACGGCGGTCGTCTGGCGGCTGCACCGTCAAAATGGCTGCGAGTCTCCTTCAACTGGTCGGAATCCCCAAGCGCAATCCCGCGTGTCAACACAAATGCCCATTCGGCAAGTCCCGCGTTCAGCTCATAAACCTGCCCGTCCTCCGGCGCCGCTGGCTCTTCAAATGGTACGTTCTTACGCAACGGCAAGTACCCTGTTGGCCAATCCCTTGGCATCTCCCGTGCATCAATCTCGTAAGCCAGATCCGCATCCACCACCCATCGCGCCCACGCTGCCGATCCGAGCGAAATCGTGTCAGGGCATCCACCGGCAATTCCCGCAATCAGCCAGTACGCATGACTAAAGTCAAAGCGCGGATCCAGCCCTACCGCCATAATCGTCGCAGCCGCGTGCGCTGTTCCCCGGCCGGTTAACACTGCCATTTCGCCATCTTCGTTCATGCGCACCGCGTGGTACGCTGCAGGCATCGGATACACACGGTCCAGGTGATCGCGTTCCACCCAGTACTGCAATTCACCCGGCTTGTCTCCCGTATCGGCGCCAGCCTCGAACATTGCCACGACCACAACTTTCACCGGAATGGGTCGGGTCTTCGCTGCCGCAGGGGCCACGACAAACACGATCAGCGCGAGAATCAACGATGTTTTCCGCATCATGTTTGCGATGGTAAATGAAGGGAGATTACGAGCGGATTGCACTTATGTCGCCGTCTTCAACGAAGGCAGCTCTTCTCCGCCACAAGTTATAGCATGTTAGCTGCGCAATCTCGCGGGCTCCAGGGGCGTTCCCCAAGGGCACCCGCGAAGCAGGGGAGGGAAGTCTGCGATGAGGATCATGTCTGTTCTTCTTTTGGGAGGCACCATGGCTGCTGCTACCGCCTCAGCACAACAGTCGCCGCCGCATCGTTGGGCCATCGTTGTGCATGGCGGCGCCGGTGAAATCATCCGCGCCAAGCTCGGCTCCGATGGCGATGCCGCCTATCGCGCTTCTCTCACCAAAGCCCTGCAAGCAGGCGCTTCGGTTCTCGATAGTGGCGGATCGTCTCTTGACGCCGTCGAAGCCGCCATCCACGTCCTTGAAGACGATCCCCTCTTCAACGCCGGCCATGGCGCAGTGTTCGCTGCCGACGGCAGCAACGAAATGGACTCGGCCATCATGGACGGCGCAACCCTCCGCGCCGGAGCCGTTGCCGACGTCACGCGCACACGTCATCCCATCAGCCTTGCCCGCGCCGTCATGGAAAAGTCCCCGTATGTGCTGCTTGTCGGCCCGGGCGCTGATGCCTTCTCTATCCAGGCCGGCCTGGAGCAGGAGCCGCCAAGCTTCTTTTTCACTGAAAGCCGCTGGCAGTCCCTCGTCAGGCAATTGCAGAAGGAGGGCAAGCCCCTACCGCCTCGCCCTGCAGGCGTGCCGCCTTCCGGCACCACCGTCCCCGTCGCACAATGGCAGGAGTCTGCCGATACGCACAACTACGGAACCGTGGGTGTTGTGGCGCTCGATAAGCGAGGCAACGTCGCAGCCGGTACCTCCACTGGCGGCCTACAAGGCAAGCTGCCGGGTCGCGTCGGCGACTCGCCCATCATCGGTGCGGGGACCTACGCTTCCAATCAATCCTGCGCTATCTCCGGCACGGGGGTGGGCGAGTACTTCATCCGCTACACCGTAGCCCGCGATATTTGCGGCCTGGTCCAGTACAAGGGCCTTACACTGCAGCAGGCTGCCGATCAGGTCATCCACAAAGAGCTCGCACCGATCCACGGCGATGGCGGCGTCATTGCGGTCGCGCCCGACGGCCAGGTCGCTTGGAGCTTTAACACCCCCGGCATGTTCCGCGCGCGCCAGGTTGAGGGCGGTAAGATCGAAGTTGACATCTACAGCGACGAGCCGTAATTGTGGCAGTCTGCTTATGCGCAACCGCCACTGCCACAACCAGGCCGGCCCTCGCGTACACTACCCCCATGGCGCTCGAATTCACAACCTCCTACGTTGCTGACGCGCTTTCGCTCTTCCGCTATAACAAGCAACTCGCTGAACGCGCCATGCAACAGGTCGCGGACGATCAGCTATTCACCGCGCTCGACGCTGAGGCCAACTCCATTGCCATCATTGTTAAGCACATCGCGGGCAACATGCGCTCCCGCTTCACTGATTTCCTCACCAGTGATGGAGAAAAGCCCACTCGCAACCGCGACGGCGAATTCGTCGATCCGCCCACGAATCGTCAAGCTCTTCTCACTGCGTGGGAAGAAGGTTGGGGCTGTTTCTTCGCCGCGATCGAGCCGCTTACCGATGCTGACCTCGGCCGCACCATCACCATCCGAGGCGAAGCGCACTCAGTGATGCAAGCCATCAATCGTGCGCTCGGGCATTACTCCTATCATGCTGGGCAAATTGTTCTGCTTGCGAAGCACTTTGCGTCCGATCACTGGCAATCGCTCAGTGTCCCCCGCAACAAGTCGGCTGAATTCAATCGCAAAGTCATCGCCGGTGAGGCGAGCCAGAGATAATGGGTCTCGCCCGCGTTACTGCACCGCCTCAAACCGTTCCTGCGAACTGCGGCATACGGGGCAGCATTCATCTTTCTTCACGGTTTCCGCGGTATAGCCGCATTCCGGACAGACAAAAAACTCCCTCGCAACTTCGATCCAAGAGTCGCTTCTTCCCGCTTCAAGCAGTGCGACCGCCTCTTCGTACAGCCGCGCGTGCGCCTTCTCTGCCTCCAAGGCTTGAGTAAAGGTCCGGATCACGGACCTGTTCTTCTTTTTCGCAGCGTCCTCCAGTATTCCGGGATACATCGCATCAATCTCGTGTTCTTCGCCTTCGAGCGCATTCCGCATGTTCTCAACCGTGCTCTTCACAACAATTTCGTGCCGATTGCACCATGCCACTACGCCTAAGTGCCTCATCACGCGCGCGTGGCTCGCCGCATGAAAGTGTTCCGACCGCGCGGCCGCACGGCACAAACTCGCAGCGCCGTGCAGTCCTTCAGCGTCGGCCTTTTCGGCAAAGGCCAGATATTTTGCCTGCGCGTTGGTCTCGTCCTCAAATGCGGCTAAAAGATCCTGAATCGTCGCTTCGTTTTCCGCTGAGATTTCTAACACAGCATCCCTCCCGGTACTGGGAACGTCTCCCGTACTGACTTTGCTCAGAGACTATCTGCACAGGCTCCCTTCGGCTGTGATATAGACCACATGCCTGCACTGTGCCTCCTGTCCCGACCCGCAACCCTGAATGCGCTTCGCCCTGTAAAATGTTGAGCATGGAGACCATCCAGTACAACTTGCCGCAGAGCCACATTCCGCAAGCCTGGTACAACATCCTGGCCGATCTCCCCCAGCCTTTGGCGCCCCCTCTGCACCCAGGCACCCTGCAGCCCCTCGGGCCCGCCGATCTTGCTCCGCTCTTTCCCATGGCCCTGATCCTCCAGGAGGTCAGCACCGAGCGCGAGATTGAGATCCCTGAAGAGGTCCGCCAGATTTACGCCCAATGGCGTCCTTCGCCGCTGGTCCGTGCCCGCAGCCTCGAAAAGGCGCTCGAAACCCCGGCGCGTATCTACTTTAAGTACGAAGGCGTCAGCCCCGCCGGCTCGCATAAGCTCAATACCGCCGTCGCGCAGGCGTATTACAACAAGCAGGAAGGAGTCAAACATCTCTCCACCGAAACCGGGGCCGGCCAGTGGGGATCCGCTCTTTCCATGGCCTGCGCCTTTCTCGGTCTCGACTGCCGGGTCTTTATGGTGCGGGTCAGCTACAACCAGAAACCATACCGCCGCGCGCTCATGGAAACCTTTGGCGCGAAAGTCACCGCCAGCCCGAGCACTGAGACGGAATCAGGCCGCGCAGTCCTCGCCGAACATCCCAATTCCCCTGGCTCGCTCGGCATTGCCATCTCTGAAGCCGTTGAAGTTGCCGCCAAGGATCCGCAAACCAAGTATGCCCTCGGCAGTGTCTTGAACCACGTCCTGCTCCACCAGACCGTCATCGGTCAGGAAGCCATTGAGCAAATGGCGCTTGCGGGCGACGAGCCTGACGTCATCATCGGCTGCACCGGCGGAGGATCGAACTTTGCCGGTCTCGTGATGCCGTACCTCGGCCGTAAGATGAAGGGCAAGTCTGATGCGCGCATCATCGCCGTTGAGCCTGCGGCATGTCCCAGCCTCACCAGGGGCCGCTTCGCTTACGACTTCGGCGACACCGTGCATCTTACCCCCCTCGTCAAGATGCACACCCTCGGCAGCACGTTTGTGCCTCCCGGCATTCACGCCGGCGGCCTGCGCTATCACGGCATGGCCCCGCTCGTTTCGCATGTGATCGATCTTGGATTCGCCGACGCTGTCACCGTCCAGCAACTCGACGCCTTCGCAGCTGGCATCCAATTCGCACGCGCCCAGGGCATCGTGCCTGCGCCCGAGGCCAACCACGCCGTTGCCGAAGCAATTCGCCAGGCGCTCGAAGCCAAGGCTGAAGGTAAACCTCGTACCATCCTCTTCAACCTCAGCGGGCACGGTCATTTCGACATGCAGTCCTACATCGACTATCAGGCAGGTAAACTGGAGAACTACGACTACCCGGAGGAAGAAATCGCTATGGCGCTCGCTGGGCTGCCTGCAGTACCGTGAGCCGCTGCAATTTAGTTTTGTGTTTTATCACGTATCTGTTTTCGAGTCGGGGCCTATCGATTCGCCTTGTCTCGACGTCCAAATGCGAAGATAGCAGAGGGCGGAATTCCGGTATGCTTCGCAAACTAAGGCAATCAGCCCAGGAGGCTTTGATTCGGATGAAGATTTGGATGCACGGCGCGTTCGTCGTGGTTGCGGCTCTCGCATGGTGCGGCGTCGCGGCCCAAGCGCAAACTGATGTAGCGTTGAGCGGGTTCCGCACTATGACCAGCAGTTCCAGCGGATTTGGCACGTTTCAGACTCCGCACGACTCTGAAGGTGCGCTCGTCGAATTGCGCCACATCGTCAATCCGCTCGTTGGCTTTGAAGCTGCTCTCTCCTTCAATCCCGCCAATCAGTCCTACAAGCCCGATCCAGCAAACTGCGCCTTGGTCTGCGGCCAGCCGCCGCTTGAAGTCAGCGGCAAAACCACCGAATTCACCGCCGATTGGATAGCTTCGATCAAATCCGGAAACCTCCGCCCGTTTCTAGTGGGCGGTGCAGGCTTTGCCTTCACCATCCCGGGTGCAGAACCGACTGCGAAGACATCCGTAGGGACCCTTCCCGCATATGCTGTCAACACAGTTGTACGCCCAGTCTTTGTCTATGGTGGCGGCCTCGACTACCTCTTTTCCAAGCACTGGGGGCTTCGTCTGCAAATCCGCGGCAACATGACAAAGGCGCCTCAACTCTTGAATCTCTATCCCTCAACCACGAAATACACGCAGATCTACGAGCCGACGGGTGGTGTCTTCTATCGCTTCTAGAGCGGTCGCTTAAATCGTAATGTGATCTGATCTGAGTCAGCATCAGCGCAAAACTTCACTCGCACAGTCGATGACGCCAGGTATGGGGACGTTGTTCCTTAGCCATCCCGTGCATTCTTGCGAGCCGTCAACTTCCTGCATTCAGCTTTCGCCCGTTCGGCGCTAAGTACAGACCGCTCACAAACGTCGAATTTCCGCATCCAATCCAACATCGTGTGCGGCGAAGCGCCGTTCAAGTCGACTTCGTCAAGTCTGAAATCTGGAAGCAATCATGCATGCAAAGACCCGGCTCAAGTATGCCCTCCCCCTGATTGCAATCGGCGCATGGTGCGGCTCAGCCGTGTACGCGCAAACTTCCGTCGGGCTCAACATCTACGGAGCCTTTAACGGCGCCACCAACGGCAACGGCACACAGCAAAGCCCAGCCAATTCCGCGGGCGCCATATTTGAACTACGCCATATCAGCAACCCTCTCGTCGGTTACGAAGCCACGTACTCCTACAACCGCGCCAACCAGACTTATCGCACCGATTGCTCGGGGACCGTCTGTACTGTCGTTGCGCCCGCCACCGTAAAAGCCAATGCGCACGAAGTCACAGCAGACTGGCTCGTCTCCATTCACGCCGCCAATCTCCGCCCCTTTGCGCTTGCAGGCGTAGGCGTTCTGCTCAATCAGCCGGTCAGCGGCCAGGCCGGCGCAGCCAGCTCCGACAAGGCAGTCTTGGTCTATGGCGCCGGTCTCGACTGGGGGCTTCTTCCTCATCTCGGCCTGCGCTTTCAATATCGCGGGAATCTCTACAAGGCTCCCGACCTAACCCACGCGTTCACGTCGACCGACGCCTTCACGCATACCGCCGAGCCCATGATTGGCGCATACTTCAGCTTTTAGAGCGGGCCAATTCCTGCGAATTGAAGATTGTAAATTCCGATAAGTGGCCTGCTTTCTGCCGCAGGCCGCTTTCCGTCTATCGGCTCGTCACCAGCATGAACGGATCCGGCCTTACCTGGCACGCTGCGCCGCTCGCCTGCCAGACCGAGCCATCCGAATATATCGCCGATCGCAATTCGATCGATTCCACTGCCGTGATCTCAGGCACCCACACATCCGCCAAAGAAGTACCTCCCGATCCGGCCGAAAACAAAACGGTCACGTCCTGCGTCATACTGCTATCCGCACCCTGGGAGGGATTCGCCTTCATCATGTGACCCTTGGCTGTGGCGCCGATCACTGCCAGTCGCGCGCTCTTGATCTGCCTCGAACTCTTGAATGTCAAATGCAGCCACTGTCCGATCCCTTTCGGATGCGCGCCTCCCGTCATCACCAGACTTCCGTCCGAAAGATGCTGTGCCTGCATCGAAACCGGGCATCTGGGCGGAGGAATTGGACACGACTTGTCCGTTGTGGATACACAAGCCACGCCATAGGACTGCTGCGCAGGCGGCGTGTATTGCGCGGCAAGCGGACAGGTGGCAATCGCCAGGGATGAGAAGAAGAACAACGCACTTTTCACCGCGATCTCCTTTCGACGGCTTTGCAGCTTGGTGCAATTGATTGGACGGCAGCCACTCGTGTTCGCAGCCTGCGCCCGACCTTTCCCAGATGGTGTCACAATAAGCCTGGTCTTCCGGCCCTGCTTCGGCACACAAACAAAATACGCTCGCGCAAGCTCCTCATCAACTTTCACCCGTGAAAGCATCGCTCCTGCGGCCCGCTCCCGATTCCCTGTGTTACCGTTGCAATACGGCGTCCTCGTGCCGGGCTGGCATGGAAGAGCCAGGCGTCAGCTCGCGCGAACTGGTTGAACGGCCGCCAGGGACGGCGCATCGAAGCATACGAATGGAACAGCAGCCGGAAACGCCTTCGTCTACGCTCACAGTGAGCCCGGCTCCTGTGCCTGGCACGCATACGGACCCTATAGCTGACGCGCATCTCCAGTCGGCGATCGCCGATCCCCAGCCGCAACATCACGGCGCTCCTCGCTGGCTCGTCCGCGTTGAACTTTCTTTGCGCGTCATCCTGCGCATGTATATCGGACTCGCCGTCTGCTATATGCCGTGGTCTGGTCAGGTTTTCACATCGTTTCCCTGGTCCCATAGCCTTTGGGACCACAACCCGCTATGGGATTCAATTCCAGCGCTCGCCAGCTTCGCCACAAGCGGCGCCGTGCGCGGAATTGTCTCCGGCATAGGGCTATTGAACGTATGGATCGCGTTTCACGACGCAATCCGCCATCGGGACTGATGGCACTGGGCCCGCTTATGATAGGCCGGATAGGAATTGATGAGAAATGAAAGAAAACGAAAAACCAGCGAGCGCATCCCCAGCGAATCTGAACACAGCATCGAAGGCCACGCCCTCTGCGATGCCGCGTGCCGTCATTCCCGGCAACGGAAATCCTCCGCCGCTGGAGCGTGCCCCGCTCGCTTATGAGAATTCGGCATTCCTCAACAGCGCCGACGGTCGGCTCATCCGCATCGTCTCTGAGTTCCTTGAACCGCTCTCTCGCTTCCGCCGCGAACAGATTCAGGACACCGTCGTCTTCTTCGGCTCCGCCCGCTTTCGCGGCAGAGAGGAAGCCGATCACGCATTGGAACTCCTCGATAATACGGGTTCCACTCGTCCCGCGCCCAGCGAGGAGCAGCCCGCGAAGGCACTTGAGATCGCCGAAGGCAAGGCAACCGACCTGCAGCGCAAGCGCGCCGTCGCTGCAGTCGAGATGGCCCGCTACTACGAAGACGCGCGGCGTCTCGCGCAACTCCTTACCCAGTGGGCCAAGACCATTCCTTCACGCAAACATCGCTTCGTTGTCACTTCTGGAGGCGGTCCGGGCATCATGGAAGCAGCGAATCGCGGCGCTTACGAAGCTGGCGGCAAAACCATCGGCATGAACATTCTTCTGCCCTTCGAGCAAAGGCCGAATCCGTACATCACGCCCTCACTTAACTTCGAGTTTCACTACTTCTTCATGCGCAAGCTTTGGTTCGCGTACCTCGCCAAGGCCCTTGTCGTCTTCCCCGGGGGCTTTGGCACGCTTGATGAGATGTTTGAGATTCTCACTCTCGCCCAGACTCAAAAGGTCGCCAAAAAAATCACCGTCGTTATCTACGGCCCCGAATATTGGAAGAAGGTCTTCAACCTTGAAGCGCTCGTCGATACCGGCGCTATATCTCCTAAAGATGTCGAGCTGTTTCAATACGCTGATTCGCCAGAGCAAGCCTTCGAGCTTCTCAAAAAAGGTCTCACCGATAACTATCTCGCTGCCGAAGCGGCTGCCGCTGCCGCGGCTCATCCAGAAGAAAAGAAGCCACTGCGCGAAGAAGATCTCATGGCTGCTTGGAACATGGATGACTTTCTCGATTCCGAGGTTGGCAAAACCCGCAAGTGATTTGCTCACTACCGTTCACGAAAAATTTACGGAAGTCCCTCTGTACGTGAGATCGTTTGGCCGCGTACGTGCTAGCTCACACAAAGCCCACTATATTCGCCCAAAAAGTTCACGACGCTGTTGCCGCGTCCTTTCTCACGAAAATCATTGAGCTTTTGCCGCCCCAAGCATATCTTCCGTAACTTCTTTGATCCGTCGCGTGCTCAATTGAAATGCATTTCGCAAGCTCTTAACCGGGCATTCACGCCTTTCTCTGGATACTGGCTGTGGAAATCCTGAGGAATACTCTCCCGGAGAATACCCGGCAGAGAAGTGAGGAGCGAACATGCCCAGTTCTTCCATCTCGTATCTGTGGTGCGACAAGGACGCCTCCAGGAGCTTCCGGACCGGCGTATCGCTGCACAGCCACACCAATCAATCGCATGAAACCCTCGACTTCCTCGCCACCTTCGGCAATCAGTTCCCAATAGCAAGACCGCTCCTGGCACGCCTCGAGCGCCGCGCCGAGCAGTTTCACGGCATCCAAATCAATTACGCAGCCAGCTACTGGACCCCGCCCATGACTCCTAAGCTTGCCTTCGACCTGGAATCTCGCCAGATCGAACGTCTCAACCTCGCCCCCATGGTCTCCATCACCGACCACGACACGATCAGCGCTCCTATGCTTCTGCGCGCTGTGCCCAGCGCTCGCCACATCCCTGTATCAGTCGAATGGAGCGTTCCCTACGGTGATGTGCAGTCGTTCCACCTCGGCATCCATAACCTGCCCAGCGCTCGCGCGGCAGAATGGATGTCAACTCTCGCTGAATTAACAGCTCATCCCAGCGAAAAGCGCCTCACTGAGATTCTCGTTGCGCTCCACCACGAGCCCAACGTGCTCATCGTCTTCAACCACCCCATGTGGGACCTTTACCTGGTCGGCAAGGAAAAACATCAATTCCTCGTCAACGAATTCCTTCAAAAGAATGGCGCCTATCTCCATGCGCTCGAGCTCAACGGCCTGCGCAACTGGGCTGAGAATCGCGAAGTCCGCCGCCTCGCCGAGAAGTGGAACATGCTGCTCATCTCTGGCGGTGACCGTCACGGCGTTGAACCGAATGCCAATATCAATCTGACCAACGCCACCACCTTTACCGAGTTCGTTCACGAAATCCGGCGTCAGAAAAAGAGCAACATGCTCTTTCTTCCACAGTACGCCGAGCCCTGGAAGCATCGTATTCTGCAGTCCACCATCGACGCCGTCCGCAATTATCCTGAGTTCCCGCAGGGCTCGCGCACCTGGGATGAGCGCGTTTATCACCCCGACGCCCTGGGCGTTATCCGCCCGTTGAGCGAGCTTTGGCCCAAACGATCGGCCCCTAAACTCATCGGCGCCGTCATCGGCCTCGTACAACTCATGGGGCAAGGCCTAATTTCCGGAGGGCTCCGCATGGCCTGGAATGACTCACACCAACTGCGCCTCACCCTCGGCGAGCACGAACTCTAAAGTCAGAGGCCGAGCGCCAGAGGTCCCGAAAGGAACACGCGCCGACGATTTGAGTATTGGACACCGTTCGATCCATCCAATCAGCCTTGCTGACTCGCTGGTTTGCTGACGTGCTTACCGCATGACTCCCATCCCCCGCGTCGCCTACTTCCCCGATTCGTTCCATGAGGTGAATGGCGTCGCCCACACCAGCCGCCAATTTGAGTCTTTCGCCCGCCGCCGCAACCTCCCATTCCTCTGTGTCCGCGCCGGCCAACGTCCTCAGACTCTCGTTGAAGACGGCTCTGTGTGGACTCTTGAACTACGGCGAGGCTCTCTTTCCTTCGCTCTCGAAAAAGACCTTCGACTCGACCCCATATTTCTGCGCCACATCCCGGTCGTCGACGAAGCACTCCAGCGATTCCAGCCCGATCTCATCCACATCACCGGGCCCAGCGAAGTTGGCGTGCTCGGCGCCTGGTTGGCCCGCCGCAACAAGCTTCCCCTCGCCGCCAGTTGGCACACCAACGTCCACGAATACGCCGCCCGCCGCGCCAACTGGTTCCTGCGCCTTCTGCCCGAGCGCCAATCCGCCGCCACTGGCCAGAAGATCGAAGATCTCGCACTGTCTGCCTTCTCCCGTTTCTACTCCATTGCGCAAGTCCTCTTCGCGCCCAATCCCCAACTCTGTTCTCTCCTCGAACGCACCACCGGCCGTACATGTCATCTCATGCCGCGCGGCGTCGACGCACAGCTATTCCATCCCTCGCGACTCACTCGCGATCGCTCCGACCGCGAAGCCATTTTTGGCTACGTGGGCCGCCTCTCCATCGAAAAGAACATTGGCCTGCTCGCGCGCATTGAGAAGGAACTTGCCGAAAACCGGAAGAGCATTCGCTTCGTCATCGTCGGTCACGGCGGCGACGAGGCGTGGCTGCGCCGGCAGATGCCCCGCGCCGAGTTTACCGGCGTCCTCCGTGGCGAAGCGCTCGCCGCGGCCTACGCCAACATGGACCTCTTCGTCTTTCCCTCGCATACCGACACGTTCGGCAACGTCGTGCTCGAGGCTCTGGCCAGCGGCGTCCCCGCCATCGTCACTCCCGACGGCGGTCCCGCCTCAATTGTTCAGGACGGCGTCACGGGCCGAATCGTTTCCGACGACCAGTTTGCGGCCACCATCGCCGCCGTCCTCGCCAATCCCGATCATCACTCCCAAATGCGCCAGGCCGCCCGCGCCTACGCCCTCACCGCAAGTTGGGACTCCGTATTCGAGGGCATTTATGCAGCGTACGACACGATCTTTTCGCGGCACGAACTTGCGGCTGAGGTTAATATGAACTCGCCGTGCGCAACCTCTGGAGAAAGTCACTAGAACTGTTCTGCAAGCACCCTATCCTCTGGGTGCCGTATCTTGGCGCGCACCTGCTGGCTTCGGGCCTGATGTGGCTGCGGACCCTCGTTTCTCAGCGAATCATTGAATGGTGCCCGACAGTACACTCCGTTCTCGGCTCTGCGTATCCGAGCTGTGGCAGTGAAACCTGGGGATTCAAATTTACTTTGATCCACCTTCTTCGAGCGTGCTTTGAGTACGCCGACCATTGCATTTTCACCGTTGAACTCGTTGTCATCTCCATGGTTGTCGGCGCGATTCTACGCGGCGACAAACCCTCTATCGAGACAGTCAAGAGATCATTCAGGCCTTCACCAGGTCAAATCCTCATGTACTCGCTCAAAATCTGGTTCCTGAGCCTGGTATTAGTGGTTCTCATTTATGCGCCCGCATTTATCGAGACTTTCCCCACCCACATTCGATCCAGATGGGCGTCGCATGCATTCACGACCGCCCAATCTATGCTCAGTCTTGTTTGCTACGTTTGGATCATGGTCCCCCTTGCGCTTGCACTTCTTCGCCCTGCCCATGCTGGCGCTGCGACAGTCAACGAGAAGAGGCAGGGCCGAACGTTCTTTATTCTCGCCGGTGCTGCGGCTTACGCGACGCAGAGCCTTCTTAACTTGCTGGTGCAGTTCGTTCCAGCTTTTGGGTCCAATGCGGTCAGGCCAATCGTATTCAGTCTCTTGTCGCCTGTCGTTTCCTTTCCCAATTTGCTGGCCGACATCGCTCTCGTATTGCTGGCGTCCCGCGAAGACTGGGGTTCCGTCGAAATCAGACCAGCACTGAACATCCGAGACCGGTTACGTGGACTCATGCCGCTTCACTTCGGCCAGGACGGCGGATCCTGAGAATATATCGAGCGCGCCTGTGCACTAGCCCAGGCGCCGCCCAGTCTTCAAATCCACCGCAAACGACTTCTCTTTATCGCTCATCATCTCCCAGCCGGTTCCCCGCAGCACGCCGCTTTCAATCGCAGTGATCGTCACGCCTTCGTCCGAAAGCTTGTCCGACTCCCACGCCTGCCCATTACGCGCCCACGCCAGGATCGAGCGATGCCCTGCGAACAGAAGTAAACCCTCCGCAACCGCGACGCGCACTTCGAGCACAGGGCGATACGGAATCATCTTGAACCGATCCGGCGCGCTCGTATCGATCACGTACGCATAGCCACCCGAGACCACACACAGCTCTTCCGGATTCGGCGCCGCCCAGATTCCTGAGGGCACGGCCGGATCGCAAAACCCCAATGCACAGGTTGCCAGAAAAGGTTGCTGGTCGCGCGCCACAGGCCGCACCATTACTTCTAGTGCCCCTCGCTCTACTTCCTCCACCTCGTGCGGATACGTAAAATGCCCTGGCGGCAGAATCATCGGCCGCGCCGCGAGCACCTCCGCCTGCCAGCTATGTTCAAAGCTCAGATCCACGGTTGGCTTTGGCGTCGCCGTGTTCACAATTGCGCCCTGTAATTCAAAATCCAACGTCGTTGCTCCGTGGTGTCCGGCACATAACAGCCCCGTGCCTCCTGGATCGCCGCCAGCGCATCTTTGGCCTTCCATCTCAGATGGATCAGCGTGCATGCTGCCGCCACGGTTGACCTGCCGATGCTTCCCCGGCAATGCACCCCGATCTTTTCTCCCGCACTCAGTCGACCTGCCAATCCCTGCACGAACGCTCGGAAAGTCTCCTCGTCGTCCGGCACATGCACGTCGAGTATCGGATACGAAATGAAATGCATTCCGGCCTCTTCCGCCAGCGGACCTTCTTTCTCCAAGCCGAGCCAGTGCGCCTCGCTGGGCTCAAGCAGTGAAACCAGCGTGTTCACCCCGCACCGCTTGATAAATCCCAGGTCCTCTCTCAGCCATTCGCCCTCCCGCGGTCGCAGCACAATCGCCAGCCCCACTGGAGGATTTCCTTCAATCCACAAGACACTATCCACGTCCCTGCACTCCGAACTTGCTCTCAAACAGATCGTCGTTTCTGTGCCGGTCCTTTCCATCGAGAAGGGCTCGGCGACTTGTCCGATCCGGTCATGCCAGTCTAGATCATTGGCGGCCCACGTGCGCAGAGCGCACGGCCTCGTCGATCACTATCTCCGGTCCAGGTAGAGCACGCCATCCCCGGCGCATAAAACCGGGCCCTCTCTCTGCACCATCCAACACAACATGATCCGCGTTGAAAACCCTCGCGAAGATGCGAGAATGAAGTCAGCACCTGGTTCGTTTTGCACGCTGACCCGGCGCAAGAGGCCCCGCCATCATGCTGCGCGTCCTATCAACTCATCTCTTCCTGACCCACCGCTTGCATCCGGGTCTGCTCGAGCTTGCCGCACGTTCCGGCGCGGAAGCGGTTGAAATCTTTGCTGCGCGCCAGCACTTCGACTACACCAGCCGCGAGACCGTCATTGAACTAAGCGAGTGGTTCCGCTCCAATTCGCTCCAGCCCTTTTCGATGCACGCCCCGCTCTTTCCGGACCGCGAAATGGGTCGTGCGGGCGCTCCCGGAGTTAACGTCATTCACCCCGAAAAATCCCGCCGCATCGACTCGATGGACGAGATCAAGCGCGCGCTCGAAGCGGCAGAACATATCCCTCTGCGCAATCTTATCGTTCATCTCGGCGAGCGGGACGACACCTGGTCTCCACGGACCATCGAATTTGCACAAACCGCGCTCGAGCATCTCGGCGCCTTTGCGCGCCCGCTCGGCGTGCGCCTGCTGGTCGAAAACCTGCTCAGCGAAGCCACGACTCCAGAGCACCTCACCCTGATTCTCGAGATGGGCCACCTCGACAGCGTCGGCGTCTGCCTCGACCTGGGCCATGCGAACATCACTGTCGGCACGCTCCAGGCCATCGAGGCTCTCGGCAAGCGCATCGCCTCAGTGCATGTCCACGACAATCAGGGCACCAAGGACGAGCACCTATGGCCCGGTGACGGCACCATCGACTGGAAGGCCACGCCCGAAGCACTCAAAGCGCTGGCCAATCCGCCAGCCATCGTTCTCGAGATCAGCCACGCTCTACCCGATCCGGGCGCAAACCTGCCCTCGCTCGTCGAAAAGTCCTTCGCACTTTTCGAGTAGCTACCGCCTCGATACACATTTGTTCAAGTGGCTGGGTGTTTGACGTTTTCCGGATCTCTGTTCCCTGGTTTCAGCAGATCCTCGGCAGTTGCTCGCCAATCATCGTCGGGATCACGCGGTTCGCGCCCATTGCCGTGCGCGCTACCAGCATGCGCTTGTGCTCCGCGGTCACCTGCCCGATGCGCGCCGCGTCTTTTCCCAACGGATGTGCGTGCAAGGAGGTAAGCACGCGGACTGCAGCTTCGGGCTGTACAAAGAACACTGCCTTCCCTTCGTTTGCCACGTACACCGGATCCAGTCCCAGCAGGTCGCAAGCTGACTGCACTTCAGGCCGCACCGGGAGGCGAACCTCGTCGATCACAATGCCGACATCCGACGCCTGCGCAATCTCGTTGAGCGTCGAAGCCAGACCGCCACGCGTGGGATCGCGCATCGCATGCACGGCGCTTCCGGCCTCATCCAGCACTTCGGCGATCATTCCATTCAGCGCCGCGCAATCGCTGCGGATGGGGCTTTCGAACTCCAACCCCTCGCGCACGCTCATGATCGCCATGCCGTGATCGCCGAGCGTTCCCGAGACGATTACGGCATCGCCGACCTGCGCGCGATGGGGGCCGACGGCGATTCCTGCACGCAGGACCCCGACGCCTGCCGTCGTGATGTAGCAACCGTCGCCGTGCCCACGCTCCACTACCTTGGTGTCGCCGGTAACAATTTTCACGCTCGCCGTGGCGGCTGCCTTCGCCATCGCGCTCACGATCGCGGCCAGTTGGTTCAGAGGAAAGCCTTCTTCGAGGATGAAGCTGGCGCTCAGAAACTTCGGCTCCGCGCCCGAGACGGCCAGGTCGTTCACCGTTCCATTTACGGCCAGCTCGCCGATCGAGCCGCCGGGAAAAAACAACGGCTGTACGACAAAGGAATCGGTGCTCAGCGCCAGCCGCGCGCCCGCCGCTTCCAACACGGCGGCGTCACCCAGATTTTCGAGCGCGGGATTGCGAAACGCCGGTAGAAAGAGATGCTCGACCAGCTCATTGCCGAGCTTGCCTCCACCGCCGTGGCCCATCACGATCGTGGGATAATCGGCCAGCGGAAGCGGGCAGGACCAGTTGGAGAAATCGGGCGTCGCCTTTGAACCGTCAGCCATTTGCCGCTCCGCTCAATGCAGAGCCCGCGTTTACCAATTCGTCAGCCGACAAAAACCTTCCGTAGTTGTAGTACGCCGCGCACGCGCCTTCGCTCGACACCATGGTGGCGCCCAGCGGATGCCGCGGTGTGCACTCCTTGCCAAACGCCGGGCACTGGGCCGGCTTGATGGCGCCGCGCAGCACGTCGCCCGCGTGACAAAGCGCCGACTCCTGTGTGTGAATCCCCGTGATGTCGAAGCGCAGCTCTGCATCGAAATCGCGATACGCCTCATTCAGCCGCCAGCCGCTCTTGGGAATCACGCCGATGCCGCGCCACGCGCGATCGGTCACCTCAAAGACCTGCGCCAGGAGCCGCTGCGCCTCAAGATTGCCAGCGTACGTGACGATACGCTCGTAGGCATTCTCCACGCGATGCTCGCCGCGTTCCAGCTGGAGCACCGCGCGCCGAATGCCCTCAAGCAGATCGAGCGGCTCAAAGCCCGTCACTACGATCGGGATGCCAAATTTGTCGGCCAGCGGCGGATACTCCCAGTACCCCATCACACTGCACACGTGACCCGCGGCGAGGAAAGCCTGTACCTGGTTTCCCGGCGAGGACATGATGGCTTCAATGGCCGGCGGCACCAACACGTGCGAAACCAACAGCGAAAAGTTCCTCAGCCCGCGCCGCTTGGCCAGGTGCACGCTCATGGCATTGGCCGGCGCTGTCGTTTCAAAGCCTACGCCAAAAAACACTACCTGCTTGTCAGGATTCTTTACCGCCAGATCAACCGCATCCAGCGGCGAATACACTACGCGCACATCGCCGCCGCGGCCCTTCACCTGGAACAGATCGCATTCGGTGCCCGGCACGCGCAGCATGTCGCCAAACGAGCAGAAGATGACGCCCGGCCGTGCGGCAATCGCCAGCGCCTTGTCGATCAGCTCCAGCGGGGTGACGCAGACGGGGCAGCCCGGTCCGTGCACCATTTCGATTCCGGCCGGCAACATCTGGTCAATGCCGTTCTTAATGATGGAGTGCGTCTGGCCGCCGCACACTTCCATGATCTTCCACGGGCGCGTGGTGACCTGGTGGATCTCGCGCGCCAACGCTCGAGCGATCTCGCCATTCCGAAACTCGGTCAGGTACTTCATAGATAAGCGGGGCTAGCGGTGTTGGCGGGGTTAGCGAGGAAGAGCCTATAGTGCAAATGCCTCGGGGCGGCCATAGTCCATCCCTCAGGGGCTAAAGCCCAATTCATTCTATAGACATTGCGGCACGGCTGAAGCCGTGCCCTTTCAAAGCCCCACAATGCCATTGTTCGTTAACCTCACTTTGCGAACCCAATTAGTTCTCGCAACTTCCATCGGGGCAATTCGATTGCGGGCGCTTCGCCGCACGCGCGAATGCCTCATCGCCTTCGGCCAGTTCCTCGTCGAGCACGCCTAGCGCGCGAAAGTCTGCGAGTGTCTGTTCGGCGGTCGCCTCGTCGATCTTTGAAATCGCAAAGCCGACATGCACAATCGTGTAGTCGCCCACCTGAACCTCAGGCACGTAGTCCAGACACACCTTTTTCACCACGCCGCCGAAGTTCACGCGCCCCATGCGGATTACGCCGTCGTCGATAATTTCTTCCACTTTTCCCGGAATCGCCAGGCACATAGCACCCTTCTTATACCGCACCGCGACACAGGTCAAATGTGATTAGAATCACTTAACGCGGGGTACCCCCCTCCCCCCTGATTTGGTCAAATATTTCATGGCAAAGGGGTTAGGCAAAGGGGGCATGCCGCAAATATTTCATTCTGAACGGTTTAAATCCTAAATATTTCCATTCATTGAAGTTAGCGCCGGGGTAACGATGCAACTACGCCATTTTCAATGGCGTCTAGTTGTAAATACTTCCATTCATTAGGGCTTACCTTTCACGAAACGCCGAATTCAGGGAGTTGCGAGGAGAGAGGTCGCAGTCAGCTAAAAACCTTGATTTCACAGAACGTGGCGCTGAATGAGCCATTGCTGATGTCTTCTCCGAGTCGATTCCTTCATCCACTGTAGCGAAACCCCGGAATTATTCTGCAACGACCTAGGAGAAAAGAGAAGGCGACAAACATCCGGCAATCAGTCGCTTGGGGGAAATCGAAGGATTCGCGGAACGGTCAAGGACTTGACTGCGCAAAGCAGCGGTCAGAATCCGGCAAGTAGCGATTTGTCGAAGTTGGCTGTGACTGAATCCAACCGCACAGCCCCATCTTCTATCCCATGAGAGTGCCAGGCTTCATTTTCTCAACCGCGACAAGCCCAAAACTCTCCACAATCTGGGCGCAAAAAAAACTGCCCAAAGGACGAGAAGGATAAGCAATTTGACTCTAAACCGGTCCGCGAAAAACCAGCCGGAGACAGCGCGGAGTCCTGGACCGGCGAACCAACCCCACAGGATCGTGATTCCGGCAGCGAGAAGAATCGTAGCGATTGCGGCGATCACCAGTTTTAAAAAGTCGTGCTTGGGCTTGACCAATGGTTGGTCAAACGCAGGCAGGTAGCTCAGCAAGCCTGATCGTTTCGAGCCCCTGGACCTCGCCAGGTCCAGCATGATTTGAATGTAGTAATCGCCGTCGCTCAGCCTTTCGACCGCGGCATCCCAATATTTTTCTGCTTCTCGATTGTTCTGGTGATGATGGGCCGTGAGATTTGCAATCAGCAGAGCGACTTTTCGCTCATACTCATTTTGGTCATAGTCGCGGTCGAACTCCGCGTTCACATTGGCGATATCGGGGAGCGACCAGCCGGTTTCAGAGAAGTAGAGCATCTTGCGCTCGACTTCGGTGACGGGAACATTTTCGCGTTGTGCCTGGTCGCAGATTTTTCCGGCGAGATAGTCGAGGGCTTCACGTTCCGTGGCGAACACTTGCACGCTCGAAATCCTACTCCAGATCAGGCGTCTTGAGTCTGTTTCTCGCTCTCTTGCTCTCCAGATCCCTGCGCCACTTGGCCCCTCTTCCCTGTCTTTAGTCCGCCACCATCACTTCGCCCGGCACAATCGGCCTTGTGCGCGGCAGCATGCCTTGCCATGCGGCCAAAGCCATGACCGCAAGCACGCCTGTGAAGATGAGGAACTTGACTATGCTTCCGTGCTGCGTTTCTGGCAATGTACGCCAAAGCACCAGCAGCGTAGTCTGCGCTATGGCAGCCGCCCACACCGACCCGTAGAAATATCGCCGCTCCACGCCTTCACCCTTTGTAGAAGGGCCGACGCGCGGCAGCTTACCCATCATCCCCAGCAACAGAACGAAGGCGCAAACCGGAGAATAGGCATAGAAATAAATCTGCTTCATGCGCCATTCGCCCGTCGCGGCGGCATATGCCAGCCCCACCACATTGAGCAGCGCGAAATTGAGGATTGCATTCCACGCGAACGTGTAACAAATGCGGCGGTAGAGGGGATTGGGCCTGTCTTCGTCGAAGCGCAGGATATACGGCGCCGGCTCGACACCCGGCAGCTGCCCGTAGAGTCCGGCAATCCCTGTTCCCACAAGAACCAGGGCCAGCCACGCCCAGTTCATCCAATGGAACCCGCGGCTGAACAAGCTGAAAGTTAAGGGCCCGGGCGCCAGAAAGAACACCCAAATCCAAATGGGCCAGTGTGCTACGCGGTAGTAGCGCTTGTTTCTTGTCCGGATCTTGCGATGTCCGGCGTACTCAAACCTTCCGTTGTACTGCATGGGCGAGAGTCTCGCAGAAGGGAAGGGGTCGCGTCAACCGGAACCTGCAAGGACCCTTCTCTTCACGTATCGTCTGATTCAACCTGCTGCCCCTTTACTGGTGCAGGAATTCCACCGCTTTCGGTCCCATTTCGTTGGTGCACTGCAGCGGCGCAAGGTGTCCGCATCCGGGAATCATGTCCAACTCCGACTGCGGAATCAACCGGTGCATCGTATTCGCCTGATCCATCGGTGTGATCTTGTCGAGCGAGCCCCACTCAATCAGCACCGGCATCTTGAGCTGCGGCAGCAGGTTGTCGGTCACATCGCGCCCCGTCTTCATGGTGGCCAGCGCCCGCCTAATCACCCAGCCGTCAATTCGTGAGTGCCGCAAAATGTCGCGCGCTATGTATGCCGGAATCTGCGGTGGCTGGGGCATCAGCAATGCATCCAACTCGTCCAGTTGTTGGGGCGTCTCTGGAGTAAAAAGTCCGGTATCCCAGTCCGGCTTCACATCCAGTCCCGCCGCATCAAACAGCATCAGCCGAGCAACTTTCTCCGGATGTTCTGCGGCCACGATCTCGACAATCCACCCGCCCATCGACCATCCGCCCAAGTCCACTTGCTTCAAGCCCATCGCATCCAAAAAGCCCACTACGATTCGGGCCTCGTCATGCACCGAATAGGAGAAATCCGCAGGTTTTTCGCTGCGTCCGTACCCGAGAAGGTCGGGCAGGTACACATGAAACCCTGCGTTAACAAAATACGGGGCCAGGCTGCGCCATTCCTCTGCGCGCGCGCCCAGCCCATGCACCAATACCACAACGCGCCCGGTCGCCGGGCCTTCCTCAAGATAGTGAATGCGGTGTCCGGCAACCTGCACGTTCCGGCTCTTGATGCCTCCCAGGTCCTCATGAAGGTACATCCAACCATTGAAATAGCTCACGGGACGCCAGAAGAACCCTGCGCCTGCGACGACTGCCAACGCAACCGCGATCAAGAGCAATCTCTTTGCTAACCGCATCTCTTTCTACCTGCTTTCCTTCCACAGTTCCCGGGCCCTTTGCCAGCCTTTTTCAATCACGCGCGCGGTGACAGGATCGATAACGAGAGCGCTATGGCTGTTCCACTCGGCCCGCTCCACCCATCGCGCCTCGTCGGCGTCAGACGCCGCGCGCAGTTCGCCCCCCGTCACGCGGCATAAGTAGTCGGCGATGACGTAGTGATAGCGCACGCGGTCACCTTCGCGGTGAATCCGGTCCAGCACCTCGACCAGTACGACGGGCTCCACATCGAGCCCGGTTTCTTCTTTCACCTCGCGTGCAACTCCCTCGATGAGCGACTCACCCAGTTCCAGCATGCCCCCAGGCACGGTCCAATGGCCCTTCAGCGGTTCCCGGCCGCGCCGCACGAGCAGCACGCGGCCTTGGTGGACCACCACCGCGCCCACGCCCACCAGCGGCGCACGCGGGTACTCACGCTCGATCTCGCGTTTCATGCGCCAGGCCTCTTTCGCGGGCGCAGCCGCCCGGCAGCGTTCTGCGGTGCGAGCCATACAGGAATCGCTCCGCTCCCGCTATCATCAAATAGAGGCGAAAGGATCAGGAAATGGCCGAATTCACGCTCAAGATCGATGGAATGCATTGCGGCTCCTGTGTGCGCCGGGTAAGCCAGGCCCTTGCCGCCACTCCAGGCGTCGTGGTCAACGAAGTCACAGTGGGAGCAGCCCGATTCAGCTCGGCCGAACAGCCCGCGCCCGTGAATGCTGCGATCGACGCGCTCGCCAAGGCCGGCTACGCCGCGCATCTGGAATCATAACGCGGCAGATTTGGCCGGCCGCCGCATCGGCATCACAGGCGTCAGCTTGCGTACCAATTCAAGCACGCGCATCCTGAAGGCAAACCGAGGCAGGATGAATGCAGGATCACCCAGTGGCTTCGCACGAGACAGAATCGCTTACGCTGCCAGTTTTAGGCATGACCTGCGCCTCATGCCAGCATCATGTGGAAGAAGCGCTGCGCTCCACGGCAGGGGTCGAGTCAGCGCGCGTCGACCTGATGGCACATCGCGCCAGCGTGGTCTACGACCCTCATCGCGCCGCGCCGCAGCAACTGGTTGAAGCAATCCGGGGCGCAGGTTACGACGCGGTGCTTCCGCGCGCAGGAGACTCGGAAAAACACGCCGCCGACCCGCTGGCCGATTCAGCCAGAAAGGCCTGGGTAACACTGGTCGCAGGTTTTGCCGCCATGCTGCTGGCCATGCCGCTGGGAAGCGAAATGAGCGCCCCCGATCGATGGCTGATGCGCGTGGTGCCCTGGTTCTATGCGCTGCCCGCGAACGCCTTGCGCTGGTTCCTGCTGATCGTGACTGCCACAGTGGTTGTGTGGGCGGGCCGCAGCATCTATCTGTCGGCGATTCGCGCGCTTCGTCATGGCGCCACCAACATGAATACGCTGGTGAGCCTGGGCACCAGCGTAGCTTTCGTCTACTCGGCTTATGCCACCGTCGCGCCTGCGCTGGGGCGGCAGGTGTACTTCGACGCGGTACTTTTGATCCTCGGCTTCCTGCTGCTTGGCAAAAGCCTTGAAGGCCGCGCCAAACATCGCGCGCTCGCGGCACTCGATTCGCTTTCACGTTTGCGTCCCGTCACGGCCCGCCGCCTTGTCGATAGTGTCCAAACAGTCGTTCCCCTCGAAGAAGTTCGACCCGGCGACAGCATCGTTGTCCTGCCCGGCGAGCGCTTCCCGGTTGACGCCACCATCCTTGAAGGCCGTACCACGGTCGATGAGTCGATGCTGACCGGCGAGTCAACGCCGCTCGATCGGGAGCCCGGCGGCCGTGTGCTGGCCGGCTCGCTCAACTACAATGGCGCGATCGTCTGCCGTGCCGAGTCGCTAGGCGAAGCGACGGTGCTCGCGCAGATCGCACGGATGGTCGATCAGGCGCAAAGCTCGCGCGCACCCATGGAGAGGCTCGCCGATCGCGCCAGCGCCATCTTCGTTCCTGTCGTGCTCGCGCTGGCAGCCATCACGTTCGTCGCCTGGATCGTTGTTGCTCATTCCTTTCAGCTCGCGCTCGCCAACACCGTGGCCGTGCTTGTTGTGGCGTGTCCCTGTGCCATGGGATTGGCTGTTCCAGCCGCACTCACTGTCGCGGTGGGTCGCGGAGCGCAGCTCGGCGTGCTATTCAAAGGCGGCGAAGCGCTGGAGCGGCTCGCGCACCTCGACGTCGTCGTGATGGATAAGACCGGAACGCTCACGTTGGGGCAGCCGGAATTGGAATCGGTGCACGTCATCGAGGGAGCAAGCGAGCAAGGGAGCGAGCGAGGCAAGGAGAAGGTGCTGCTGCGAATTGCTGCGGCGGCCGAGGAGCGCTCCAACCATCCGCTTGCGCATGCAATCGTCGATCACGCGCAATCTCTCAGTCTGACCTGGCAGCCTGCGGAAGACGTGCAAATTCTTCCCGGCCGCGGCCTTACTGCGCGAGTGGAGGGCCGCGACTGCCTGATCGGCAACGCAGCAATGCTGCACGAATTTGGAATTTCGCTCCCGTCCGGCATCGCGCCGCCACAGGTTGGCGTCACACGCCTGTGGATCGCCCTCGACAACAAGCCTGCCGGCTACTTTGACGCGCGCGACGCATTGCGCCCCGACGCTGCCGCTGCCGTCGCCGCCTTGCGCCACGCCGGCTTGCGCACGGTCATGCTCACCGGCGACTCACCCGCTGCTGCCGCTCCGATCGCGCAACAGGCCGGCATCACCGAGGTCGAAGCGGGTCTCGACCCTGCCGGCAAACTCGCACGCATTCGCGCCTTGCAGCAGTCGGGCCAGCGCGTCGCCATGGTCGGCGACGGCATCAACGACGCAGCGGCTCTCGCGCAAGCCGATGCCGGCATCGCCATGGGAACGGGCGCCGATCTCGCGCAGGAAGCCGGAGATGTGTTGCTCCTGCGTACACAACCTTCGGCTATTCCCGCCGGGCTCGCTCTTGCGCGTCAAACGCTGCGCATCATGCGCCAGAATCTCGGCTGGGCTGTTGGCTACAACGTCATCGGCATTCCCCTCGCGGCAGGCTTGCTCTATCCCGCCTTCCATATTCTGCTCACGCCATGGCTGGCCGCCGCGGCCATGGCATTCAGTTCGGTGTGCGTGCTGGCCAACAGCCTGCGCCTGCGCCGCTGGTCGTCCTCATAGCTATCCGGCTCTGACCGCTCCTGCCTGCATGCCGCGCGAGTTTTAAACGTTTGAAGCATTCGTGTAGCAGAACATTCAACTCATTTTCATCTTTAATTAATACGGCTGGTTGAAGGTAACCTTGCTGTCGCTTTCATTCCACGCGCACAGCATCACCGATCTGCCGGCTCGTTTGAAACCGTCGCGTTTCGACGGCCGAACTCAACCGGGACCTTGGACTCACTCGAACTACTGCAGATCACACGAAATCAATTTCAGTTTCTAAGCGGATCCCACCACCGTATGTCCTGCTCTGGAAATTCGTCTCACCGAACCTGGCTGCCGATCGGCACGCTTGTGCTTATTTTCGGTCTGTTCGCCTGGGGGCTGGAATACAAGACTTCTCTCTACAGCCAATCTCTACCTTCCCACCCAAGTTCATGTCCGCCGGCAAAATTGCTCTCTGAATCTGAAAGGCCCATTGCGACGAGCCGAGCCGCAGCGTCTCGGGCACTGATCTCTGATCAAAAGGTCCCCAAGAATCTCCCCATCGTCGCGGAGACTCGTTACCATTCGGTTGGCAACGAAGCCTCTTTGGAGCCTACGTCGTATGTTGCCGCGCCGGAGCATCCTTCTAGTCGAAGATTCAGTACCCGCGCTCCTCCAGTCACCTCACGCGACTGATACATTCAACAAATTCGGATAGATTCCTGGCCTCCCTGTTGTGAGAAGGAGAGCTCTTTCACTCCTGCACGAGCCTGATTGCGGTGCAATTCCGTTTAAGCGCCCGCCTCTTTTGCCTTGTATTCGCAGTGCGCGCTCAAGAGGAAAAGGGGTGAGCCGAAAGAGATGCCGCTTCAAATGGCGCCGGTATTTTCTCCAACCAAAGGCGGGCCATCGATCTTTCATTCCCGGTTTCCAATTCCAACCATCTTGATTCATGCATGAGGAGAACTTATGAGGCGAGTTTCAGTAGTGGCGTCCATTTGGCTTTTGGGTTGTTTGCTGGCGGCCTGCCTGGCATTACATGCGCAGCGCGCAACCGGAATCAAAGGGAAGGTCTCTGACACATCCGGATCTGCAGTCGCCAACGCGGCCGTTTCTCTGACCGATTTGACGACGAACCGCGTACTGCACACGACGACGGATCCGGACGGCCAGTTTTCCTTCGACAATGTGACCGCCGATCCGCAGATCATCTCGATTGAGAAGTCGGGATTCGAGTCGTTTTCCGAACACGTGACGCCGTCGAAACAAAGCGCTTCGACAAGCATCCAGGCCACGCTGCAAGTGGCGACACTTGCGGAGAGTGTGGTCGTTCGCGGGACAGTTGATCCCGAGGCCAAGCCAGTCCCTTCTCGCGACGACGTCATGCTGACGCCGGACACCGTTCGCGTCCTCGACCGCAAGCAGCTTGATGCGGCAGGACCGATGGCGGGCGGCGCCCAGATGATCGAGTCGACGCCGGGCGCCAACGTTGTCGGCTACGGAGAGACAGGAGCCACCAAATACTCAATCCTCCTGAATGGAATCCCGCAGGGGTGGGCGGGCGAGGCGACCAGTTTCACTGAGCCGGGTTCGCTAGGCATCACATTTGACGGAATTCCCGTCTCTGACCCCGCCACCGGCTTGTGGCAATCGGCGACGATGCCGCAGAACCTGGTAATTCAGAATCTGGTCACCACTTACGGGCCGGGCCAGCCGATGGGGCGCTGGTACAACAGTGCCGGCGGCTCGGTGGAGTTCACGCCGATTCAGCCAACAGTGGACCGGCATCTGAGCGTTGCGCTGACCGATGGCTCCTACGGGCAGCAGAATTTTGCTTTCGTCGGGAATACCGGGCGCTTTAAAGGATGGTCAACGGTTGCCGGCGGCGGGCTGGGACGCGGAGACGATTACCTTCAAGGTCCCGACGGCTTCGGCAATCATGCGCAGGATGGTTCAGTCTTCGGCAAAACCATCAAGAATTACGCCGCCGGCAGCATCGTAATGGGCGTTCTCTACGCGAAGGCTGGTGGGTACCGGCCCACAACGATTCCCACTTCAGACGTGGGCCTCGTTACTCCTCAGGGCTATCATTTCAGCCAGCAAACCAGCGGTTTCTATAGCGTCCTGCCCTTTGCCGACTACAACAAGTACGACACCAACGAGGAGTTTCTGGCATACGGCCGCGAAAACCTGTTCCTCTCGAACAGCAGCACATTGCAGAACTCAACCTGGTATAACCACATCCGCCGGTTGCACCGCCGTCTTCAGGACACTCTCTCGCAGGGAGACCAGGTGGACGAGTTTAACAACCCGCACAGCGACATATTCGGCGACCAGGTTGGCATGTCCAAGGTCTTCCCTTACAACACAGTCAATTTCGGCGGGTTTCTGCTTCACGAGATCTATAACTCGCACAATCTCTTCTACAGTCCCGCCGATGGAGGCGACGGCCCCCGGCAAATCGTCGGCGCAGGTTCAAAGTTCCGCTCCGGCTACTTCCAGCAGGACAACGTGGCGTTTTACGCACAGGACGATTTTCATCCGGTTCCACGCATTCACATCGTTCCCGGCGTGCGCATTGATGGCTTCGGCACCAGCTACAGTGACCAGGCAGCCCGTGATTTCGCCTTCGCCTCGAGCACTCACTTCGCAGTCAATTCGGCCGGCGCAAACGTCGCCACCAGCGGCCCTGTCTATCAGACCCATTGCTCGTTGAACCCAGCGGGCTCCGATTCATTTAACAACATCTTCGGGAATCCCGCCCAAGGCGTCGGGGGAAGCACAGCCAAGGATCAGGGATCGCTCTGCGGGGCACATGAGAGCCGCTCGGCTGTTGAACCGTCGATCGATGCTTCCGTAACGCCAAAAGACTGGCTGACAATCTATGGCGGCTACGACACCCTTTATCGCTCGCCCGCGCTCGGTGGCGGTGGCGGCATGTTTCAGGCGGTCAATCCCAACTACTACATCCTGTCCAAAGCGGCCTACAGCCAGGGTGGCGTTAAGGTGCATTTCCTGAATGCACCCGGCCTCAGGAACTTCATCGCCGGCGTTAACTACTATCACCTCGATTACACAAACCAGGAGATTGATGTCGAGACGGCCACCGGCATCGAAGAAACCAGCGGCGGCAACTCCGCTTATCACGGTGTCGATGCGTTTTTTGATGATGACCCCGCGAGCAACATCCATTTCTTCCTGAACTTCGCAGGTGAGTCTTCAAACTACACGAGCTACGTCACCGGGGGTACCCAGGCTTCGTGCGGTACGCCTTCCAATCCGGCTGCCGGGTGCACGTTCTACAACAACCTTCCCGTGGCCTATGTGCCGAGCGCGACCTTCAACAGCGGAATCTACTACGGCGTCCAGCACCACAACCACGAACTGATTGAACCGCGTTTCGAGATCAACTACATTGGCTCGCAACATTTGTGGTCAAACGCTACGGGTGAGCCCACCACGCAGACCATGCCGTCGTATCTCACCACCAACCTGGCTTTCAGGGCTCCCATCAACTTCTTCGAAAAGCAGTCATTCAACCTGGAAGTCGACATAATGAATCTCGCGAATTCGCGTTACAACGAATTTGAGTACATCTCCAGCGGCGGCTACTTCTCGGCGCTGGCTCCGGATCCAAACAACCCTCCGAGCAGTTATCTCAACGCGTATCCCGGGGCGCCACGCTCGATCTATGGCTCCATCTCCTACCAATTCTGATCATCTGCATGGATCATCCGGGCTTTCGCCCGGATGATCCAGTGTGATGAAACCACCCTACGGCTCTGCGGCCGCAAGAATTCCGGAGCAGAACCTTCGTCGGCCGGCCAGCTTCAACTCCGCACGCCGCCGTCTGGAGCGCTGAATCTCAGCAAAGGCCCCACGCAGACTGATTCATAGCGCGTCGCCGCTCTGAACTTGCCGTAAACTAAGGCAAGGTTCGTTTGTGCGCATCCTCACCCGCTACATCCTCGGCGAGATCATCTCCCTTACCCTGATCGGCTGCGCGCTTTTCACGTTCATCCTCTTCATGCCTTATCTGCCGCACATCCTTGAGGTGGTGGTGCGCAGCAGTTCCACGTGGACCGACGTGGCGGAGGTCTTCCTTTTCACCCTGCCCAATCTGTTCAAGGTCACCATCCCCATGTCGGTGCTATGGGGAATCTTGCTGGGGTTCAGCCGGCTCTCTGCCGATAGCGAAGTGATTGCCATGCGCGCCTCCGGCCTGGGCATCGGCTACTTTGTACGCGTTGCCTCCATCGTCGCGGTCACCGGCACGGTGTTGGGGCTGGGCAATTCGCTTTTTCTTGCGCCGCGCGCCAACCAGGCCATGATCCAGATGCAGCAGGCGCTTGAAACCAGCCAGGCTTCCTACGAAATTCAGCCACACGTCTTCTATGAGGACTTTCGCAACTACGTGCTCTACGTGCAGGACGTGATTCCCGGGACGCGCGCGGCCAACTGGGTCCATGTGTTTATGGCCGACGTTAGCGACCCCGCCAACCCGGTGGTCACTACCGCTACCTCCGCCACGGTGGTCAATGACAATTCGCAGGAGCTGATAATGCGCCTGCGTAACGGTCTGCGCGACGAGACGCTGGCCGATCAGCCCGGCCAGTCGAACATCTCCACGTTCACCACCACCGATATGCCCCTGGCCCTGGGCCAGCAAGGCGACATCCACCTTGGCCGTCTCGATACGGCTCTCTACGCGATGCCTTTCAGCGCGCTCCTACCGCGCCTGAATGGCCCCGACGGCAAGCGCTACCTCATCGAGCTGCATAACCGTTTTTCTTATCCCGTTGCGTGCCTGGTTCTCATGCTGGTGGGGGTTCCGCTGGGCGTCTCCTCGCGCCGCGGCGGAAAAAGCTCCGGCTTCGTCTTCACCATCCTGCTTGTCTTCGTGTATTATTTCCTCTCGTCCACGGGCGTAGCCCTCGGTCACCAGAGCCGCCTCCCAGCCTTCCTTGCCGTCTGGACGGCCAATCTTCTCTTTGCCGCTGCCGGCATCTTTCTTCTCTGGCAAATGGCAACCGGCGGGCGCATTCTCAGCGGCATCTCCGCCTGGATCGCGAGGCTGCCTGAAGCGAAAATCCCCGCCAAGACCAATGGTTTTCCGCTCACCGAGTTCCTCGATCGCTTCCAGCCTCGCGTGCAGCGCCGCAAGTCGCGCACCGTGTTTCCCAGACTGCTCGATCAGTACATCGTGCGCGAGTTCGTCGGCACGTTTGTCCTTATTCTTTCCGGGTTTGTTCTGCTCATGATCGTCTTTACGTTCTTCGACCTCGTGGGCGACATCCTGCGCAATCACATTGCTCTCGGCATCGTTGGCGACTACCTGCTCAACCTCACGCCCAGCATGATCTACCAGATCGCTCCGCTGGCTGTGCTCATCGCCGCCCTGGTCACCTTCGGCCTGCTGAATCGCAACAGCGAAATTGTCGCCGTCAAGGCCACGGGCATCAGCCTTTATCGGCTCGTCGTTCCCATCGTAGCCATTGCGGTCTGCCTCGCCGTCAGCCTCTTCCTCTTCGACCAGTACTATCTGCCGCAGGCCAACCGCCGTCAGGAAGCATTACGCGCCACCATCAAAGGCCGCCCTCCACAGACCTTTCTGCACCCCGAGCACAACTGGATCTTTGGCCAGAAGCCGCTGCCCGGCGAGTCAGGCCGGATCTTCTATTACGAGTACTTCAATCCCGACACCAACGAGTTCGCCAACATCTCTGTCTTCGAGTTTGATCCCTCCACCTTCCAGCTCACGCGCCGCATCTTTGCCAAGCGCGCAGTCTGGGACCCAAATCAGCGCGCGTGGATATTCGAAGGCGGCTGGCTTCGCGACATCCAGGGCGCCGACGTAACTGCCTACCGCACCTTCGTCGAGACTTCATTTGACGAGATTCATGCCGGTCCCGACTACTTCAAGAAAGAAGATCTCGAATCGCAGGAGATGAACTTCAGCCAGCTCGACCGGTACATCCGCGACCTGCGCCAGAGCGGATTCGATACCAAGCGCCTCAGCGTCGCGCTTTGGGACAAGCTTTCGTACCCGCTGATCGCTGTGGTCATGGCTGTGCTCGCCATTCCCTTCGCGCTCTCCATGGGCCGCCGCGGCTCGCTCACGGGAGTGGCCGTGGCCATCGGCGTAGCGCTCGCCTACTGGGTCATCAATCTGTTGTTTGAGTCCATGGGCAACGTGAATTATTTACCTGCAGCCATGGCCGCCTGGTCTGCCGACGTGCTGTTCGCCCTCGTCGGCGGCTATTTGCTGCTGCGCACGCCCACGTAGGAAGACAGGAAATGGGGAACATGGATTAGGGAACAGGGATCAGAGAACGAGGGAATCGCCAGTATCAATGATCTGGACTGACGTCTGAGCTTGATGTGCGAGCCAAAAACAGCGAATACGGCGACCCTGTATCGTCCGGCAGGCGAGGAAGAGCTCGAGCTGATCCGCGCAAGTGGCTGGCGCGCCTTTCCGCCGCGTCTGCCTGCGCAACCTATCTTCTATCCAGTTCTCAATGAGGAGTACGCGACGCAAATTGCCCGTGACTGGAACACACGCGATGGCGGCACCGGCTACGTCCTGCGTTTTAATGTCGAGACCGAATACCTGCAACAATTTCCCATCCAGACTGCCGGTTCGCGCATCCATCAGGAGTACTGGATTCCCGCTGATGAGCTAGACGAGTTTAACCGGCACATCGTCGGTCTTATGGAAGTAATCCACGAATTTCACACGTAATCGCAGCCCGGTACAATAACCTTATGCTCGGCGATCTCGCCCCTCTCTACCCCTACATGCGCCGCTACCGCTGGGGATACGTGCGGGGCACGCTGGCCTGCGTGGCCACCAACATCATGGCCGTCCAGTTTCCGCGCGTTCTGGGCATTGCCGTTGACGCCATCAAGAAGGGCACTACCCGCCAGCACATCTTTGACTTCGCGCTGATCCTAGTCGGGATCATCCTCGTTAAAAGCGTCTTCCTTTATGCGCAGCGCTGGGTGCTCATCGGCATCTCGCGCGAAATCGAATTCGACCTGCGCAACGACCTCTTCCGCCATCTTGAGGTCGAAGATACGGGCTTCTACCAGCGCTACCGCACCGGCGACATCATGGCCCGCATGACCAACGACCTCAATGCCGTCCGCATGCTGCTGGGGCCGGCGCTCATGTACAGCGCCAACACCATCTTCCTCTCTGTTTTCGCGTTGTTCTTCATGCTGCACATCAGTCCCTGGCTCACGCTGGTGACGCTGGCACCCATGCCGCTGGCCAGCATCGTCGTGCAGTACCTCGGCCGCAAGATTCACGAGCGCTTCGAGCGCATCCAGGCCAGCTTCTCCGACATTTCAGCGCAGGCCCAGGAAAACTACTCCGGCGTGCGCCTTATCCGCGCCTTCGCGCGCGAAGAGTCGCAGATCGGCCTCTTCGAGCGCCTCAACCGCCAGTACATTGGCCGTGCTCTCCGCCTCGTTCAACTCATGGGCATGCTCTGGCCCACGCTCGAATTCATTCTCGGCATCTCCATGATCATCACGCTGCTGGCCGGCGGCCACCTTGTCCTGGCAGGCCGCATCTCGGTGGGAGAGTTCTTCGCCTTCTTCACGTACATGATGTTACTCACCTGGCCCATCATCGCTGTCGGCTGGGTTATCAACATCTTTCAGCGCGGAACTGCCTCGGTAAAGCGCATCGACGAGCTGCTCAAATCGAAACCGACCATCGACGATCGCGCAGCCGCGCCAGCCATTTCGGCGGACCAGGTGCTGCAGGGCGAAATCGAATTCCGCCATCTTACTTTCAGTTATGCAGACGCGCCCGGCCAGCCGCCCGTTTTACGCGACATTTCGCTGCACATACCTGCCGGTTCGAGCCTCGCCATCGTTGGTCCCACCGGCAGCGGCAAGACCACGCTCGTCAACCTGATTCCGCGCCTCTTTGAAGCGCCCCAGGACGCGCTCTTCATCGACGGCCGCCCCGTGCGCGAATATCCTCTCACTGTGCTGCGCCGCAACATCGGCATGGTGCCGCAGGAAACGTTCCTTTTCAGCGAAACCATCCGCGAGAACCTAGCCTTCGGCGCGCCACACACCAATGACGAGGAGCTACTCGACGCCGCCGAGGCCGCCCACATTCGCATGGAGTTCGAAGAGTTCCCACAGGGATTTCAAACTATGGTCGGCGAGCGCGGCGTCACGCTGTCCGGTGGGCAAAAACAACGCTCCGCCATAGCTCGCGCCCTGTTGCGCCGCCCTGCCATCCTCATCCTCGACGACGCTCTGGCCAGCGTCGACACTTACACCGAGGAGCGCATTCTCGGCGGCCTGCGCAAATACACCGCCGCAGCGACCACCATCCTCATCTCGCACCGCGTGTCGACTGTGCGCAGCGCCGACCGCATCGCCGTCCTCGACAAGGGACGCATCGTAGAGATCGGCCGCCATGAAGAGCTCCTTGCTCTCGATGGCTACTACGCCAGCCTTTATCAGAAGCAACAGCTTGAAGAAGAGCTCACCATCGCCGGCTAGGCCGGCTGCCTCGCAAAACAAGCTGGCGTCGCGCAGGTTTCCGGACCGGCTGTGGCGCGTGCCTCCTGACCCTGCATTGAACTGTCCATTTGGGCCGGAGCCGTGGCGGTACGATGAAAGCGGCGGCGAATCTTCGCAAAGACGCAAAGAGTTCGCCCTCGAGGCACACTGCCATGCTCAAAGTCTTCTGCTCTCCCGCCCGCTACACGCAGGGCCCCGGTGCCACACAGCAACTCGGCTCCGAGATGCGCACCCTCGGACTCCACGGCCCCGCGCTGATCATCGCCGGACGTAGTGCCATCCGCCTGCTTAATGAAACATGGGCCGCGACCCTCGCCGAAGCCGGCATCGCCTATCACGTTTTCCCGTTCGCCGGTGAATGTTCCTCGGCCGAAATCCAGCGCGGAGGGCAGGCCGCGCGAAACATTCAGGCAAAGGTGATCGTAGGCGCCGGCGGAGGCAAGGTCCTCGACACAGCCCGCGCTATTGCCTCCGATCTAACGCTCCCTGTGGTCAACTGTCCCACCATCGCCTCGAGCGACGCCCCGTGCAGCGCACTTTCAGTCGTCTACACCGAGACCGGCGCATTTGAGCAATACCGCATCTACGGCCGCAATCCCGATCTCGTGCTGGTCGATACCGCAGTCATCGCCCACAGTCCGGTGCGCCCTCTTGTCTCCGGCATGGGCGACGCCCTGGCTACCTGGTTCGAAGCCAAGGTTTGCGTTGAAGGTGGGATAAAGAATATGCGCGGCGGCGCCTCAACGCGCAGCGCTCTCACTCTTGCGGAGCTTTGTTACAAGACGCTTCTCGCCGACGGAGTCTCTGCGATCGAAGCGCTGCATCGCCACGAGCCCAACGAGGCGCTGGAACGGCTCGTCGAAGCTAATACGCTGCTCTCCGGTCTCGGCTTCGAATCCTCAGGCCTCGCCGCCGCACACGCCATCCACAACGGCCTGACCGCCGCGCCCGCCACGCACGAATTCATGCACGGTGAAAAAGTCGCCTTCGGCTTGCTCGCTCAGCTCATGCTGGAGTCGCAACCACGCTCGGTATTTGAGGAGGTGTTGGCGTTTTCACTGAGCGTTGGTCTGCCCACGACGTTTGCCGACATCGGCATCTCAAACCCCGGGCCAGAACTCGTTGCGACCATCGCGGCGCGCGCCACGGCGCCCGGCGAAACCATGCACAACGAACCGATGGCGGTGACTCCGCAAATGGTAGTCGAAGCCATGCGTGCCGCCGATGCGGCCGCAGCTGCGTATCGTGGTTCCCGGCATACGTAGCCGCAACTGAATTCCGGTACACCGAGCCCACGTCGCAGACGGAGCCCACGCAGCCGGCAATTCGACTATCAGGCGAGACATCTCCGAAGCAGGATCTGTTCACCACCTGCAGGCTACTTATTTTGCGGTACCTTCATCGACACGACGGTGAACTTGCGTTCGCTCGGCTTCTCAATGGCAACCACCGTCAGGATCCTGCCATCGTTTGAAACCGTCCACGTGTCCACTTCAACCACTTTGCCCTTCAGTTTGTCGGTCTCTTCAAAGGAGCGATCGCCGAGGCGCTTCAGCGAGACGGTGTCGTAGCCGTAGGCGCCCTTCACCGGGTACTCGTTTCCATCGAACTTTGCCGTGTAGGTTTCACCTGTCGGCCTGGTCAACGTCAGTTCATCGCCATTGGTTTTGTAGGTGGTCAGCAACCCGTTCTCACTCGCCTCGTCCTTGACATCCATCCACTGGCCCGAAGTTGCGTGAACGCCCATAGGCGCTATGCCGACCCGCTTATACGTAGTGGTCCAATTCACCGGCTTGTCGCCATTCGGTGGGTAAGTGACGCCTTTCTCCGTGAGGCTTTTGCCGTCGGCAGAGACAGTCGATGTCGCTTCGAATGCCACCTTGCCATTCTTCTTTCCGACGGCAGCGATCGTTTTGGCATCAACTTCTTTGATACTGAGCGTGTCCAGGGCCTGATCGGTGACCGTCTGGTCGGTGCCGTCCGCCTTCACCACGATCGGTGGCACGCAGCTTTCGCAGTGGTACCAGCCCTGAGCAATGTAAAACACGCTGGGTTTCGTGTCACGGGTAGACTTTGAAGGTTCTACCTTCCAGGTTCCGTCAAACGGGGATTGGGCAACGAGCTTTCCTGCCCAAAAACTCCCCACCGCAAGCAGCGAGGCCGCAAGATAAAGATGTTTCCTGTTCATCCGAGTCTTTCCTCCTTTGGGGGAGGGGGGAAACGTTCCGGGGTCCCGAAGACGGCACCATTGTAGACCTCTCGCGCCCCAGTGCGGCAGCAAATTTCAAGGGCGGGCGCACCACAGGCGGACGATTCAGCCCGACCTGGATGTGGCAGATCTCAGGCGGTCCAGCTTGAGACCGTCTCTGCTTCCATCTCTGATCGCGGGAGGTCGGCCTCGGGTCCAGTGTGTGCCGGGATGCTCATTGCCCCCAAAGGAGCCGGCGTCGCATTCGGGTCCTTTGCGACCTCGCGCCACGCATCGCGGACGGTCTGTACGCACTCGATGGCGTGCTCAAATTTACGCTTTGACGCTGCCTGCGACGCCTGCAGAATTTGCGCGAAGGTCGCCGCATAGAATTCGCTAAGCGACTCTGCCGGCCGGCCGCCCACATCCATGCGCAGCCGCGCCTGCAAGTGGATGATGATGTCGAGCGCACGCTTTACCGCCTGCCGCCGGCCGTCCACATCGCCCCGCTCCACCGCTGCCACCGCCTCATGCAGAAAGCGGAGAATGCCGTCGTAGAGCGCCACTACCAGTTCCACCGCCGAAGCACCTTCCAGCGCATGCTGCCTGTAGCCGTCCATTGAAGCACCGGCTCCTTCCCAATTAGCTCTTCTGGTTGTAACCCGTAATTGCGGAGTAAAGTTCGTCCATGCCAGTCAACTGCGAGGGCAATTCCTGCAGAATCTGGTTCGCCTGGTTCAGCTCCGCTGTCAACTTCGTCTTCTGCGCTGCAATCAGGCTGTCTTCCTTCGTGATCTCGGCGTTCAGCGTGCTTTCGATGTTGCTGTTGGAATTCTGGGCAAGATTGAGAATGCCGGTCGAAGACGCCGTGCCCGTGGAATTCAAAATGCCGTTGATTCTCTGCCCCCAGCTATTCGCATTCTGGAAGAAGCCCACCACGCTTGCGAAATCGCTGTTCAGTAGGGAATCGAGCTGGTTGGCGTTGAAAGTAAGCGTTCCGTCATTGTTCGCGCTGATGCCGAGCGCTGTGAAGTTATTGATGTCGGAAGAAGACGTGTAATGCAGCGCCGCGCTTGTGGCCTGGCTGGTGTTGTACAGGTTCGATGTTATGTTCATCGTTCCTGCCGAGCCTCCGGAATTCGAAGTCAGCGACAGGCTGACCGTGCCGTCGCTGTTCGTCACGATTGCAGCATCCACAACGAGCAAAGCGCCGTTCGCGTGGATGTACTGCGCCAGGTCGTCCAGGGTGGTGCCGCCTTCGGCAGCCTGCACCTGGTCCATGGTGACGGTGGCTTGTGCGCCGCCTCCTTCTTGGATTATCAAACTGCCGCCCAGTACATCGGTTGCATTCACCGCGGCGAGGGTTCCGCTGTTGGACGCTGAGCCGGTCCCGACTTGCGCGGTATAGTTCAAAGCGTCCGGTATGCTGGCCGTAATCGTTGAATGCACCGTCATCGCGCCGTTTGTTCCCGCGGATTGGTTGATAAGGGTAAGCGAGGACACTCCGCTACTGGTGACGACGGCAGCGGTCACCCCGAGGCCGGGAATGTCCAGGCTCGAACGCATCGTAAGCGCACCGCCGCCCGACAAAGCCGTTGAGAGCGACAGCGTGGAGGTGCCGTCGCCATTGTCTGCAACCGAAGCCATTACGCCCAGCTTCGCCGCGTTGTCATTGATGTATTTTGCGATATCGGAGAGGGAGGTTCCGCCTTCCGCGGAGTTCACATCGTCAAGCGATACCGTTTGCGTCGATCCTGCGCCCGCCTGAATTGTGAAGCTGCCGGCCAGCTCAGGCGCGGAGCCCGTCAGTAGCGACGCGTTGTTTACCGTGATCGAACCGCTGCTGCCGCCCGGGTCGGCCGAATAAGCAACAGGTGTACTGGCGGCCTGAGCGTTGATCGCGGCCGCAAGCCCCTCCAGCGTGTCGGCATCGCTTCCCGATCCCGTATAAAACGTTCCGTTGCCCGGCGTCCCCGATCCTATCTGGAATTTTGTCGTTGTCCCATTTCCCAAGCTGATCGTCATCGAACCGGAGAGTGTCACGCCCATGTTGGCCTTGATCGCGTCCAGATATCCGTTCGGACTGGTGGTGTTCAGGCCGTTGAACATTTGCTGCTGCAGCAACGAAAGTGTCGGCGACCCAAACAGCGGCTCGGGATTGCCCGAACTGTCTTTTCCCTCCTGGGCGTTTAGAGCCTTGACGAGCGAGTTGTAATCGGTGACGAACTGATTCACCGCGGATTCAACCCCAGAATTGTTGTTGGCGATCACTACCTGCACCGGTTCCAGGGTTCCGTCCGACTGCTGCGGGCTGGCCGACAGCAATTGAAACGTCACCCCCGGAATCAGGTTCGACACAATGTTCGAAGCGCTGGTCAGCGGCACGCCATCGATTTCAAGCTTCGCGTCTTTGCCAGTCACGGTGGAGTTGTAATTGATTGCCCCCGTCGTGTTCGTCGTGCTGACGAGCTTGGCGTCGGTCAGCTTGGATGTGATCGTCATCTGCCCGGCGGCCCCCGAGGTCGCCGAAACCAGACTCAGGCGTGAGCCTGTGGAATCAGTGAGTACGCTCGCAATCACGCCAATACCGGCGGAGTTGATCGCCGCAGCCAGGCCATTCAGCGTTTGGCTCGACGAGGAGAGATCAGAAATTTTGAAGGTCTGCGAGTTGCCATCCGTCTGAATCGTGATGGAACCGCCCAGCGTGTCGGAAGCATTCGATATCTTGTCAAGGTAGCCGCTCGAAGTCTGCGCCAGGTTCTCGACCACAATCGAATGCGTACCGGCGCTCGCTGAAGAGTTCGCCGCATTCAGTTGGAGCACGTTCGTGTCGGAACTCGAACCCTCCTTTTGTGCGAGAACTCCCTGAAAATCAGTCAGCGAACTCACATCTGTGGACAGGCTCGCAATCAATGACCCGAGATTGGAGATTACCGCGTCCTGGCTCTCCAGCGCAGCCAACTGGTTCTTCCACGGCGTCTCCACCTTCTCGAGATTCGCCACAATCTGGGAGACGGTCGAACTCACGTCAAAACCCGCTCCGCTGGTCGGTGACCCGAAGTTCAGCCCTACCGTGCCCATCCAGCCCTCCCGGAAAGCCCGATGCAGCCGGGGAACCAAGTCTGCTGCCGATCGGGTTGGAAAAATCTCATCTGCTTATGCGCTTCGGCTCATGCAAAGAGGGGCGCCGGGTGCGCGCCCCCCTGTTTATCGGCAGATTGAAGATTTACGTTATTGCAGCAGCTTGGTCACTTCCTGCTGCACGCTGTTGGCCTGCGCCAAAGCCGAGATGCCGGTCTGGCTCAGGATCTCGTACTTGGACATATTGGAGGATGCAGACGCATAGTCAGTGGCTTGCACTGCGTTTTGCGCTGCCATGATGTTCTGCTGTTGCGTGCTGATGACGTTGCTGACGGCGTTCAGCGTATTGATCTGGGCCCCGATGTAGCCGTCCTGCGCGGCCACGGCAGAGATGGCCGCATTGAGTGCGGTGAGCGCACTCTCAGCGTCGCCCTGGTTCAGAAGGTCAGTGCCGGCGAGGCTGGCGTGGCCCGTTGCGCCGTATCCGATCGAGGCAATTCCGCCCGAATTGTTATCGACCAGTGCATCTCCGGCAGCGCCGGTCATCGCTTTGTGTCCGGTTGCGCCTTGACTCGAGTCATAGCCGCCGGTTGTGATCGTAATCTGTTGATTGCTCGAGTCGGCTGCGCCCGTATGCACGTTGCCCGAGATCATGATGCCGGTTTTGGTCGTATCCCCACTGTCACCGGCGTCGGCAGCCGTGGTGAATGTCGCTGTGAGGCCGCGGCCGGAAGAGTTGATGGCGTTAATCAGGCCGCCGACGGTGGTGGCCGCTGCCGTGACGACGGTTCCCGTTGAGCCGTCGGGATTCTGATACGTGATGGTGAGTGTGGTGGAGGCGATGGTGTCGGTCAGCGATGCATTCGTTGTCTGTCCAGCGCCAGCGTTGGTGCCATTCGAGAGATCCAGGAAGACGTTTTGTCCGCTGGAATAGGTCATTGCGCCACCGGTATCGCCCAAGCCGGAAGCTGCCAGCCCTGAGATGTTGAGGTTATTGACCGACGCGCCCGATGTTGACGAATCGCCAGTGTAGATGCCTACCTGGCCGTTGCCGAAGACTTTCTGCTGGTTGTAGGTCGTGGTAGAGCCAATGTTGCCGATTTCCGACAAGATCGACTGAAATTCCTGGTCGGCGGCGGCATCCTGCGATGAGTTGAGCGTACCGTTGGAGGCTTCGGTCGCAAGCGTGACGGCCCGGTTGAGAAGGCTGGTGACCTGCGAAAGTGCGCCATCGGCCACCTGCAACAGGCCCACACCTTCCTGGGCGTTGGTCTGCGACTGCGTGAGAGCCGTCTGGTTGGCCTGCAGGCCGTTGACCAGTGAAAGACCGGCTGCGTCATCGGCGCCGCTGTTGATCCGCGAGCCGGACGACAACTGTTGGAGCGTCTTCGACAGGCTGTTGTTTGAATTGTTGAGATTGTTCTCCGCATACACCGCGGAGAGGTTATTCAAGACTCCCAGGGACATGGGGTTCTCCTTGTTGGATGCGGTGATTTGCGGCCCGCCTCCCCAAGCGCCCCACGTTGTCTTCTCTGCGTGGGTTGCTGCTCACGGGGGCAAGCCGTCGCATCTGGCCCCTTCTTCGGCATAGGGGACTGGGACTTTATGCGGATGGGTTTTGTGTCCCGACCGGGACACTTCCACGTCTTCGCTTCAAATTTGTTACGGCTACGTCTCGCATGCCGGTCCCCGCATTGATCGAGGAAGGGCACTCGTCACACGTGGATCGAGCGCGTTCGCTGCGTCCTCTTCACGGGACAATCGGGATGGAGCAGAATCCTGCCGCGCAATCATGATTCGCTCGCCCGCCGCGTCCCGGCTCCGCTACGCGACGCCCAACACTTTTACGATCACGCGCTTGCGACGCTGTCCGTCGAATTCCGCGTAGAACACACGCTGCCATGTGCCCAGGTCAAGCTTGCCGTTTGTCACCGGCAGCGTGGTTTCGTGATGCAGCAGCAGCGACTTCAAATGCGCGTCACCATTATCCTCGCCGGTCTGATGATGCTTGTAGTCGGGACGCGCCGGCGCCAGTTCCTCGAGCCATTTGCCGATGTCCTCAATGAGGCCGCTCTCCAGGTCGTTCACATAAATCGCAGCCGTAATGTGCATGGGCGAAACAAAGCACAAGCCGTCCTTTACGCCGCTCCGCGCGACCACCTGCTCCACTTCATCGGTGATGTGCACCATCTCGCGCCGTTTCCTGGTTTGAAAGACCAGGTACTCCGTGTGACTCTTCATTCATGGCTCCTTCGTCGCGCCGCACTTACGCGACAACTTTGTTATCCCTGCCGCCCTTATCCTAAAGGAGCCATGAGCCCCCGTCGCCGATCCCATCCCGCCGCGCGCCTGCGCCGCATGCACGATGATTTGACGCGCGCCTACGGTCCGCAGCATTGGTGGCCGGCGAAGACGCCCTTTGAAGTCGTTCTCGGCGCATATCTCACGCAAAACACCTCGTGGAAAGCTGTCGAGCGCTCGCTTGCCAACCTGCGCGACGCGGGAGCTCTTTCACTCGAAGGCCTGCGCACGATTTCGCTCGCTCAGTTGCGCCGCCTCATCAAGCCATCCGGTTTCTATACGCGAAAGGCGCCCGCCCTCAAGGCGTTCGTCAAGCTAGTCGACAGAGAATTCGGCGGTTCACTCCAAACTCTCGCTGCCGCGCCAACGGCGGAACTGCGCAAGCGCCTTCTCGCCTTGCCAGGCGTTGGCCAGGAGACCGCGGACGCCATTCTGCTGTACGCACTCGGCCATCCGATTCCCGTGGCCGATGAATATCTTCGCCGCATCGCCGAGCGCCACGGCCTTTTCGCGCCGGCGGCGGGCCGCGCCAAGATTACGTATGACGCTTTGACCGATCTGACACAGCGCACGTTTGCCGGCGATCCGGCAGCTGAGCGAGCACAGCTCTTCAACGAGTTCCATGCGCTGACCGTCGCTGTCGGCAAGGCGCACTGCCGGCGAACATCGCAGTGCGAAGGCTGCCCGCTCGCCGGCGACCTGAAAGACAGCTCATAGCCTTTAGCCATTAGCTCTTGGCTGCGAGTTCCGTTCCGATGCATCTTTTGCCTGAGCACAGGAGCTTTATGCGCATACAACGAGCTAGAAGCTAATGGCTGCCTCTTAGCGTAATCTGGTTGCATCATGAGTCCGACACCGCAACAGCCCCAAGTCAACCTTACCCAGACCGCTGATTTTCGCGAATCCTACGCCAACAGCGTGCAGGTGCGCGTCAGCGTGTGGGATTTTCAGCTCGTCTTCGGTCTTGCTTCCAGCGAAGCCCCCGATCAGGTCACCATCCGCAATCACCAGGCCATTTTTCTCAGCCCGCAGCAGGCCAAGGCCCTCTGGAACGTGCTGGGCCAGAACATCGCTCAATATGAGCAGGCGTTTGGCACGCTCAATCTGGAGCCCCAGAACCAGGATTTCCCCCGCGGGCCGGTCAACTAGCTGCAGCTTTCATCGCATCGCAGGAGCCATGCATTGCGCCTGAAAGGAATCCTGAGTCCCCGGCTGGACGCGCCGTTACCGCTCTGGATGATTTTCCCAGTGGTCTTCATGGCGCTCTACGCCAGCCATTTCACGCTGTTGCGCGTTCCCTACTACTGGGATGAGGCAGGCTATTACATTCCCGCGGCCTGGGACTTCTTTCGCACCGGCTCGCTGATTCCCACCACCACACTCACCAATGCGCATCCACCGCTACCCAGCATCTACCTTGCGCTGTGGTGGAAGGTTTCCGGCTTCTACCCTGAAGTCACGCGCGAAGCAGTTCTCATGGTGGCGGCGCTGGGGCTGCTGGCCGTGTGGCGATTGGCGTTGCGTCTTCTTGGCGTGACTTCAGTTGCCTTCTGGACCGTCCTGCTCACCGGCCTCTATCCCATCTGGTTTGCGCAGAGCTCACTGGCGCACGCTGACATCTTCGCCGCCGCATGCTCGCTGTGGGGGTTGGTCTATGCGCTGCCCAATCGCGGCCGCAACTCCTGGGCCGCCGCTCTTTGGTTCGCGGCTGCCGCGCTCTGCAAAGAAACTGCCATCGCAATTCCGCTCAGTCTGGCCGCAGTCGACCTGGTCGAAAGTCTCCGGCGCCACGGCCCAGTTCGTTCCCGTCTGCAGCGCGAAGCGGCCTGGCTCTCCGCCAGCATCTTTCCCCTGGCCGGCTGGTATGCCTATCACTACGCCAAAACAGGCTTTCTCTTCGGCAATCCCCAATACCTGCAATACAACGCCGAATCCACGGTCGTGCCTCTCCGGATTCTCCTCGCGTTCGGCCATCGCATCCTGCATCTCACCGCCCACATGAATCTCTTTGTGCCGGTACTGATTGCTTTTGCGGCAATGCTGCTGAATCCGCGTCCTGATTCAGACGGTCACGAACGCGCGGTGCCCGGCTCGATGGTGATCGTACGCATCTTCGTGCTGCTCACAGTGAACGCCTTGCTCTTCAGCTTTCTTGGCGGTGCGCTGCTGACGCGTTACCTGCTGCCGATGTATCCGCTGGTTCTGTTCCTGGCGGTCTCCGTCATCTACCGGCGGGTGCCTTACTGGTACGGTCTTGCTTTATTGTCGGCGGCGGCTTTTCTTGCCGGCCTCTTCGTCAATCCGCCCTACGGCTTCGCGCCCGAAGACAACCTTGCCTATGTGCGCGTGGTCCGAATGCATCAGGCGGCTATCGCGCAACTCGTGCGGCGCTTTCCGGGAGCCACCGTGCTCACTGCCTGGCCCATGAGCGACGAACTCACCCGGCCCGAATTGGGATACGTGAAAGAACCGTGGGATGTGTGCGCGATTGACGACTTCAGCCCCCCGCAAATCGAGCGCGCCGCACAAGAGCCGCAGGCTTATTCTGCCGCTCTGGTCTTTTCCACGAAATACGATCCGCCGTCTCCCCTGCGGATCTTCGACGGCGAAGCGTTCGATGAGCGCTTCTTCGGTCTGCACCACGATCTTCCACCCGAGCTCATCGCGCGCGATCTGGAGGGTACGCTGGTGTGGAAGTTTTATGACAAAGGCATGTGGGTCGGGTTGATCCGCTTCCATCGCGCGGTCGAAGCGCGAATGGATCACAACGGCTTGTTTCAAGGCATCGCGGATCGGGGTGGCGAAGCCGCGGGGGCCACAGGGCTTCGTTGCAGGGGTGACTTCAGCGATGCCACATCCGGCCAATTGAAAGACGATCCTGGCTTTATCTCTGAAGCAGTTCTCGCCGACGCACAACACTAATTCCCGGAAACAACTCCGCGAGCCGCGACTTCTTTCATTTTGAGATACACCGCATTCGTCCAGCCGAAGCCAACCACATTCTGCGTGTACCCCGTGCTCACCACGACATTTGCGTTGCCTGCTACGACGTTATACTTCTCGCGAATCGTTCCGTCCGCGGCAAATCCCGCGTCGACCGTCCCGTCAAAATGCTGCGCGATGCGCGCCGCATCCGTGTGGAAGCCCATCGCATCAAGCCCCGCCACCGCCATCCAGTTCGTCGGCGCCCATCCGTACGGCTCATCCCATTGCAAGCCGGTATTCGTGTTGCTCGTTGATAATCCTCCCGCCCGCTCGAATATGCTCAGCTTAGCCTCCATCGAATTCGCCTCTTCGCGCGTCGCTACTCCAGCCCAGAGCGGATACAACGATGTGACATACGCATAAGTCGACGCCTTGCTGCGCGTGAAATCGTAATCCGCGAAGACACCTTCCTTCGCCTGCCACAAGTAGCGCTGCATTGCCGCTGCGCGCGCGTTGGCCTTCCGGTCCCACTTTTGCGCGTCGCGCGGCAGCCCGAGCAGATGCGCCATGTGCGCCAGGTCGCGTTCGTAGCGATAGAGCAGGCTGTTCAGGCCTACCGGTGCGTAATGATGAGTGGCCCCCGAAAATGGCCCAAACCGGTCGCTCGTATCAAAGCCCGACTCGCGCATGGCGCGATCGCCCTCATAAAAGTCGCGGCTCAGGCGATACCCGCCAAACCACGCATGCAGGCACACCACGCTTACGCGCACATCGCAACTGGTTCGCTTCAGTTGCGTCGCCTCTGCCGCATCGGGATGCTCCGACCCCTTCACCAGAAACGCCGCGCCCGCCGCGCTCGGATGCTCCACCAGCGAACGAATCACGTCAGGATAGTATGTGCTGGCGTCGGCCATCTCCGGCACCGGCCCTGTACCGTAATCGAAGTAGCGCGCCAAGCCCGACCTTCCGGCCATGTGCTCGGGTCGCGTCCATGTCGAATAATCCTTCTGCGCAACGTCGTACGCGTGCTCCAGCCAGTTTCTTGCCTCCATGCGTCCCGCCGCCGTCGCCGGAAAGCTGGCCGGGTCCTCGTAGACCATGCGGATCATCGATGTGAGAAACGGCGGCTGCGAGCGCGTGAGGTAATATGTGCGGTTGGCATTCAGCACGGCGCCGTAGTGCTCTACTTCGAACAGGAAGTTGTCTACGATGCCCTTGGCCAGCGCTTCGCGGTGATCGGCTTCAAGTCCCAGCAGGATGAAGTAGCTGTCCCATCCGTACATCTCGTTGAAACGCCCGCCGGGCACGACATACGGATTGGGCAGATACAGTAGCCCCGGCGTCGTCAATTCCTCTGGCCGCACATCCGCCAGCTTCTCAATGCGTCGCGGCAGGTGCATCACTTTCACGTGGCACTCCTGCTCCAGCGCGGCCACATCCGGTGGCGTTGCCAGCTCAGCCGGCAGATACAACACCGAAACCGACACCACCTTGGTGTCGACAATCGATTGACAAGCCGTAGCCGAGCGCGTCAGCGAATCCCACGACGCGTGAATGTAGCTGAGTGTCGCTTGCGGGTCAGGTGCCCGCGACGCCGGCTCCTGCGCGCGCGGCGCAGCCATCACGGCCAGCAACAAGAAGTGATGCAGCTTCATGCCAACTCCACAACGAGTGTGCGCAACCTTCTGGAGTGTACCGCACGCAAAGATTTTTTGATCCATTCGGGAACAGTTCTTCACGCGGTGGTGTCTATCTAAGCACAGTGGTACCGAATGGGATGATCGGAGGGCCCTAGACCTCCGCTCTCCGCGCATGAGCGCTCGAGGGCGGAACGCCCCGCTGCGCTCAGCGGCACGCCTCCGCTTCGCCTTCGGCGCTGACGGAGGCACACCATGTTCGAAGACTCCACGTTCGAATCGGCAGGCAAAATCCACACGCGCAGCCGTGGCTGGATGATCGCAACGTTTACCTTCAACAGCGCCATCCTGCTCGCGCTGATTCTCATTCCGCTCATCTACCCTGAGGCGTTGCCCGGCTTCACAACCATTTTTCTCATGCAGGCGCCGCCGACGGTTGAAGAAGTGCATCCAGTCGTCCGCCAGCAGCAGGCGCCCTCTGCTCCACAGGAGTATCAGGCGGGTGTGCTCACCGCGCCGCGACAGATTCCAGATAAACCCTGGATTCCAAGCACGCGCGAGGAACCTACTTCCGACAATGCTGCACAGCTAGCCAGCGGCTTGAACGGCGCCACCAGCCCCGACAACATCTTCGGCAGCCGCAACACGCAGCCCTATGTGCGGCAAGCCGTCAGGACGGCGCACGTCTCCTCGGGCGTTATGATCGGCTACCTCGTCTACAAAGTCGTGCCGAAATATCCGGCGATCCCGCTGGCCATCCATCTCAGTGGCCGCGTCGTTCTTCAGGCCACAATCTCGAAAAACGGCACCATCGAGAATCTGCATGTAGTGAGCGGGCCGCCCATGTTGCAGCAGGCGGCGATCGATGCCGTAAGTCAGTGGCGCTATCGCCCGTACCTGCTCAACGGCGATCCCGTCGAAGTGGAGACTACTGTGAACGTCGATTTCACGCTGAACTAGTTTCACGGCGGCCGCGAATGGCGGGCGGAGGGGCGCATCGGCGACAATGGCTTCTGCCATGATTCATCTCACTCGCCGCGATTTCCTGCGCACCTCTGCCGCCACGCTCGCCGGCTTCGCCGCCCGACAGACAACCTTTGCCGCCGATCCATTCTCCCAACCTCGCATGCGCGTCTTTATCGCTTCGCATGGCGACGACGGCATCCTGGCCTATGACTGGGATCCTCAAGCCGCCGTACTCTCGCCTGTCGGAGTGGCCGCCAAGGTCCCCAAAACCGCCTGGCTCGCCTTTTCGCACGGCCACGACTTTGTATACTCTGCTTCCGAGCTCGACACCTTCAACGGCAGGCCCACCGGCGAAGTGGCCAGTTTCCATCTTGAGAACGGCAGTCTCGTACCGCTCTCCGCGCGCAACTCGGCCGGCACCGGCACCTGCCATGTGGCGCCCGATCACACCGGACAAATGCTGCTCGCCGCCGACTACACCGGCGCCAGCGCGGCCAGCTTTCGCATCCGGGACGGCAAGCTCAGCGAACCGGTCTGGACGCAGCACTACGAAGTGCACGGCCCCAACCCCGACCGCCAGCAGACTGCACATGCACACTTCGCGTCGTTCTCGCCCGACAACCGCTTCGCCTACATCAACGACCTGGGCGGCGATCGCATCCACATTTACCGTCCCGATTCCGCAACTGCCGCCATGGAGCCGGCAGGCACCTATCACGGAGCGCCGGGCTCGGGAGCGCGCACGCTCCGCTTCCATCCAAACGAGCACACCGCCTATTGTATGAACGAGCTCGCCTCAACCGTCGATGTGCTCGAATGGCACCGCCAGGACGGAAGTCTTTCTCTCGTTAACCGCATCGATCTGCTGCCTGCCGACTATCACGGCCCCACGCGCGGATGCGATACCGTCATCACCCGCGACGGCCGCTTCGTCTATTTTGCAAACCGCGACGATAACTTTCTCTATTCGTTCAAGGCCGATCCCAAGACCGGCGCGCTCACGCCCATGAAGCGGTCGAATTGCGGAGGCAAGACGCCGCGCAACTTCACGCTCGATCCCTCGGAGCAATGGATGCTGGTGGCCAACCAGGATTCGAATCTCATCAGCATCTTCGCGCGCGACCCCGTAACCGGTCAGCTCGCCGACGTTGTGAAAAGCAGCGTCGCTGCGGACCAACCCATGCGCATCCTGTTCGCCTGACGCTCGAAGCGCAAGGAGCCATCTGGAGGCAGAGAAGTAAGGGCCCCGATTGATCAGGGGCCCTCGCAAGAAACTGTCAATGCGGCCGAGGCGGCGCAGTCGATTGCTTGATGTATGGATGAGACTCCCCGCTCTTTTGGTTCCCCGTTCCCCCTGAAACACGATCGAAGTTCATCAGGATCGGTAACGAATCCTGAGTGTTCACCGTGTCGATGAACGAACATTCACCCTGATTCGGCGCGGGTAATCGCCTCCAGGCCGAAATTCTGCACAAAGCGTAGTGCATGTGGTTTTGCGTGGGTTTACGCGGGCTGCGTTTCTCCTTTGAGCTGCTCGGCCTGGTTGTGCGCGATGAGCGCATCGACGATCGGCTGCAGCCGGCCGTCCATCACCAGGTCGAGCTGGTGCAGCGTGAGCCCGATGCGATGGTCGGTGACGCGGTTCTGCGGGAAGTTGTAGGTGCGGATCTTTTCGCTGCGGTCGCCCGATCCAACCTGCGACTTGCGGGTCGCTGCCAGCTCGGCATTCTGCTTTTCCATCTCCATCTCGTAGAGCCGCGAACGCAGCACGCGCATGCCTTTCTCGCGATTCTTGATCTGCGATTTTTCGTCCTGGCAGCTGACCACGGTGTTGGTGGGCAGGTGGGTGATGCGCACGGCGGAATAGGTGGTATTGACCGACTGGCCGCCGGGGCCGGATGAGCAAAAGGTGTCGATACGGATGTCTTTGGCCTCGATCTTGACGTCGACCTCTTCAGCCTCGGGTAGCACAGCGACGGTGACGGCCGAAGTGTGCACGCGGCCCTGCTGCTCGGTTTCGGGCACGCGCTGCACGCGGTGCACGCCGGATTCCCACTTGAGCTGCGAGTAGACGCGGTCGCCCTCGATGATGGCGATGACTTCTTTGTATCCGCCGATGCCCGACTCCGACAGCGAAAGAAGTTCGACCTTCCAGCGTTTCTGCTCGGCGAAGCGCGTGTACATGCGGAAGATTTCGGCGCAGAAGAGCGAGGCCTCGTCGCCGCCCGTGCCGGCGCGGATTTCGAGGATGACGTTTTTCTCGTCGTTGGGATCCTTCGGGAGAAGCAGAACTTTCAGCTCTTCTTCAATGCCCTGCGCGCGCGGTTCGAGCGCGGCAATTTCTTCCTGCGCCATGGCGCGCAAATCAGCGTCGGAATCGGCGAGCATCTGGCGGGCGCCGGCGAGGCCTTCGCGTACCTGCTTCAGCTCGCGATATTTCTCAACGGGCGCTTCAATCTCGCGCAACTGCTTGGCGACTTTCTGGTACTTCTCGTGGTCGTTCAATACTTCGGGCAGGACGAATTGCGATTGCAACTCGTTGTAGCGCTGCTCCATTTGTTCCAGACGGTCCAGCATACGCGGCGCTCCTTCGGCGGCGAGTGAAGCGAGAGAAAAGAGATCAGAGAGAAGAGAAAAGGCGCATGTAGAGTGTCGGCGGCGGGCGCCGCTAGAGGAGAGTCGAGATGGGCTCGTGGTGGGACATTGCAAGATCTATTTTAGCGCGAGTCGGGGAATACCCCACCCTGCCGAGACCGCACCCGCCCCGGAGACTTGGACCAGTCTGCAGGGCGGATGGGACGCGCAGGTTCGGATTGAGAGTTAGCACGCTATTGTGCCGGGGTTGGCGGCGCTGCGGGCGGCCGGTGGGAGATGGTGAGAAACTGCGTGACCAGTGCGGCGAGCGCCTTGTCGAAGTTCTTATCGTGCGTTCTTTGTAGAATCGCAGGCTCGATGCTTTCAGTGAAAGTCCACAAAATGTAATGCGATTTCACGTCGTAGACAACGAGCCTGAACTGGGGCAGGGGATCGGAAGCGCCGTTCTGCCTGCTCGGATTCTGAGGACCATTGGGTGCGGTCAGGCGCAGCTCAAGCACAATATCCGCCCGGTTCGGGTCGGAGACAAGTGTGTATTCCTTGGTAGCCTGCAGCGCTGCATAGAACTGGGTATAGGGCCGCCCCGCATCGCCGGTAAACGGCTGAGACGAGAGGCCGCTCAATGGCAACCGCTCCGGAAACAGGCCGGCGTCGGAGCCTCCATTCGAAATGAAGATGTTCTTTGCATGGGTGATGGCCGGCGGCACCGGACCTGCCTCGCTGTAAGGCGGCATTTGCTGCGCGAAGGCGGGTGAAGCAAAGGATGCGAAAACCAAAGCAAGAATGTAGAGAGAGGATTTCATAGCGGGTTCTCCAAAGGCGCGAAGGGGCCGGAATCATTGTATGCGCGGGGTGGGGATGGTGGGGCTTGCTTGTGAATGAAGGCTCGTGATCAATCACGGAACTGCGATGCTATTCCGCCGAAAGGCAACCGCAGATCCCTCGGCTCCGCTTACCCCACTTTCGCTCTGCGAAAGCGGGGACCCAAGCGTGCTGCGCTCGGGATGACGCCGCTAAGGTGAATTTGGTGAGTTCCCCGGTCCCCCCATGCGAGGGACCCGGGACACCCAATATTCAGCTAAAGATAGGGCGCTACATGCCGCCTTTGCCGAGGAGGATGCCGATGCCGTAGGTGACGGCGCCTTCGACGGCGCCGACGATGGTCATCTCCATGCCGGAGGACCACCAGGAGCGGACGGTGATGAGTGACTTGGCGGCGCCGACGGCAAAATGCGCGGCGAGCGAGACGATGGCGGCGGCGATGACGGCCGGGATTCCCTGCATGAAGAAGAACGGGATGACAGGGATGATGGCGCCGAGAGCGGTTGAGAGCGCGCCGGAGGTGGCGGAGACGATGGGATTGGAGAGGGCCTCTTCACTGGAGCCGAGGCGCTCAGCAGCCAGCGCGCGCAGAAGCTGTTCGGAGTCGCTGGCAATGTGGTTGACCATGTGCAGCGCGTCTTCTTCGGGGAGCCCTTTCACCTGATAGTAGAGCGAAAGCAGTTCGCGCGCTTCGGGGCCGTTCATCTGGATGGCCTCACGCTCGCGGGCGATTTCAGCATGGTAGATTTCGCGTTCGCTCTTGGCAGCGAGGTAAGCGCCTGACCCCATGGAAAGTGCAGACGCGATCATGCCGGAGAGGCCGGCGAGGAGCACGTACTTAGGATCGCCGGCCGTGGCGCCCGAAACACCCGAGACAATGCCGAAAATGGCGCCCAGGCCGTCGTTGACGCCGTAAATGGCGTCGCCGATCCATGCGCCGGGCTGCTTGCGACCCTGGTTCCGCTTGGCCAACAACTCTTCCAGAACTGCTTTGGCATCGATTTTGGGCGCGCCGGCCGGAGCCTGGTAGTGACCGCGAATCAGCGAGCCGAGCTCGCGGTAATGGTCCTTTTCGTCCTGGATGACGTGTTCGAGGATGGCGATGGAGCCTTCGTCGCCGAGTGCCTTGAGCTGTTCGCCGTAGCGAGCGATGTCGCGGCTCTCCTCAATTTCGAGGCGGCGCAATGCCATGCGCAGGCCGCCGGCGCGATTGGCGAGCGAATCAGCCTGGCCGGCAGCGCCGCCGGAGTAGACGGGCGCGGGCCCACCGATTTCCTTAATACGGCCTTCCCAGAGGGCGGCGTGCTCGATTTCAGCCTGGGCGAGGTGGCGGAGCACCTGCGCGCGGACGGGATCTTCGTCGCGGTCGGCGAGGGCGTTGTAGGTGTGGTAGCCTTCCATCTCGGCCTGCCAGTTGCCCTCAAGGGCCGCCAGGATCTTTTTGGTTTTGGCTCCGGGCAAGATGGCAATGGGCATGGGCGTTCCTCGCTGTTCTAGAAAGAATAAAGGATCGTGCGGGGAACGAGGAAACGGGCAATAGGCACGAGGCACCGGGCATTAGGGGTAGCTGGTGTTGCGCTTTATGATGAGAGCGGTTTTCAACGATGAAGCGCAAGGCGCGCCAGCACGAAGAAAAGTTGCGGGGCGGAAGCCTGCTGATCGCTTTCGCAGTAGCGATTTTTGTCTTGATTCTTTTGCTGCGGATGATGGTGTTTGTCGCAGGACATGGTAGGCATCATTTTTGAGGGACCAGGGGCCAGGGGCCAGGGGCCAGGGGCCAGGGGCCAGGGGCCAGGGACCAGGGTTAGCCGCTCGTAGACCACTTTTGGCGGGCGAGGCGCCAGGCCTTTTCGTATTTCCAGCGAACATACGAAGAGTGATGCAGGTGCTGCAAGAAACCCGCGCGGCCGTCGAGGAAGCCGAGGCGGAAGACATAGTTATAGAGAAAAGTGGCGGCAGGGTTCATGCGCGCATTCCAGAAGAGCCAGGGCCACCGGGAGCGAGCGCGGCCTGATGCGAAGAGCGACTGCGCGGCGATGGTGCTGTAACGGTCAATGTGCTCGTTGTAGTCGGCGAGTGTGGGATAGCAGTGGTGGATGAGATGGCCCCTGAGCTGCCCGACCGGTCCATCGGCTTGCATGGATTCGTGCACCGGCTGAGATTGAAAGTGTGCGGCTCCGCGACGAAAGAGACGCAACTTGGGATCGGGCCAGTAACCGCCGTGGCGCAACGGATGGCCGAGGAAGTGATTGAGCCGTGGGATGCGATATGCAGTAAAGGCGGGCTGGCCGGCGAGAAGAGTTCGGATCTCGCGAGCGAGTTCGGAGCTGATCTCTTCATCGGCGTCGAGTGAAAGAATCCAATCGCCGTTAGTATGTGCGATGGCGGAGTTTTTCTGCGCGCTGAAGCCTTTCCAAGGCTCATTGAAAATGCGCGCCCCAGCGTTGCGGGCGATTGCGAGCGTTGCGTCGGTTGAACCGGAGTCGACGACCACGATCTCTTGCGCCCATTGCACGCTCGCCAAGGTGCGAGGCAGGTTGGCCGCCTCGTTGAGCGTGATGAGAGCCACGGAGAGGGTGCTGGACATCGTTGGAAGGATATAGAGGCGGGGAACAAGGGAGCAAGAGAGCGAGGGAGCAAGACAGCAACGTTGAGAAAGGCGGGGACCGCGGGATAACCGGAATGTGCCGGTCGCTATGTACCGAAGTAATGCGAGATTTCATCGGGGAGGAGGCAAGGCAATGCTATGCTCGGTCGCATGACCGAGTTTCCGACCAATCCGTCGCGGCTTGACCCTTACAAGAATTTCAACTTTCGCGTGAAGTGGGATGGGCAGTATGTTCCGGCGTTGGTGCGAGTTTCGGGACTGGTGCGCACGACAGAAGTCATTGAGAACCGTGAGGGCGGCAACCCGAGCACGAGCCACAAATCGACCGGGCGGACGGAGTTTATGCCGATCACGCTGGAACGCGGGTTGACGGACGATCCGGCATTTGAGAACTGGGCGAACCAGGTGTGGCAGCAGGGTTCGGCGCTTGGCGCGGAGATGTCATTGAATGAGTTTCGCAAAAATATTTATCTGGAGCTGTACAACGAGGCCGGGCAACTGGTACGCGCGTACAAGGTCTATCGCTGCTGGCCCTCGGAGTACCAGGCGATGTCGCAACTGGATGCGAACGTGGCGGCAACTGTGATCGAGCGGTTGGTTTTACAGAACGAGGGGTGGGAACGCGATACAAGCGTAGTGCCGCCGGCGCAGACGTAGCTGCGATGGAGCGGGAATGCAGCTACCGGCGCCACTCGAATGAGTCAATCCGCTTAACGTTGAACCAGTCCCCTAAAATCGAGCGTGACGCCCAGCGTAAGGCCCTGCGCGAAGGCGGAGAAGGCGGGCCAGGGCTGGAGTTCGTAGCCGGCGCGCACCCGCAAGTAGGGCGTAACCGGGCACTCTACGCCACCGCCGGGAATCATGATTACTCGCGAATCGCTGACATAGGAAGGATTGCCCGGGTCGTAAAAGTGTATCCAGCCATCGGCTACGAGCAATTTGACGTAAGGATGCAAACTGCGAAATCGGTCCCAGGCGTATAGAACGCCGCCACCCGCAGTCGCCATTCGCGTGGTGCCCGGCTTGTCCTTTCCAACTGAGCTGCTGATGGAGCGGAACTCGCCTTCCACGCTGAGCCCGGGGAGGCGCTGCTGAAGCATGGAAGGCTTCCAATCCACCCAGGCGGCACCGCCGGTAAATGCGCGGTTGGTCCCGTTTTGAGAAACCCCGTATACTGCAAATCCTCCGCCGGCCTCGAGAGGCGGGGCGCTTTCTGAGGCAGCGGGCGCGGCTTGGGAGAAAGCGGCGGCTGCTGTAAAGATTAGGATGAGTGCGGAGAGAGGTACGGCGTAAAACCGGGCGTGCATGGCAAGTCTCCTTGGCGGAAGCACGTCCCTGCTGGAACTGGAAGTTCGCACCAGGAGAAACGACACGTCCGTTGGATTCCAAGGCAAAGTGTGTAAGACGTCATGGGAAAGCTCTCTTGGAAGCCCGGAGTTCCTCATTCATAAGATGCAGGTTACGAAGTTTCGGAATTCCTAACCGCTACAACTTCCTCGTGTGCTCCGCCGCCGTGACGCTGATACGGACCCGTCGCGGTAAACTTGCCTCTTGATGACAAACACAGATTTGCGTCTCTTGGAGGCCGGTGCTATGCGAGCCGTGCATCGCCGTCATGCCACAATCGTGACGGCGTTCTTGCTGCTGGCAGGATGCAGCAATCTACGAGCGGCAGACAAAGTACTGCGCATCGATCCGCACGAGACGGATGCTGCGATTGAGCAGGTGCTTGGGCCGGATCTTGCGGTTTACGATCCGCAGGCCACATCGGTGCATCGCCTGCTGGTGTATTTGCCGGGAACCAACGCCCCGACTGAGGGAAGTTTGGCACTGGACCGGGCGTTCGCGAGTTGGGGCTATCATGCGGTGAGCCTCGACTACGAAAACAGCGTGATTACGGTTGCGTGCGCGCACAGCCAGGACAGCGCGTGTTTCGATCATTATCGCGAAGCGATTGTGACGGGCGCTCCGGTGAGCGAAAAGATCAGTGTGAGTCCGGCGAACTCGATTCTGAACCGATTGGAAATGCTGCTGCTTTACCTGGTGAAGGCCGATCCAGCGGGTGGATGGGATGAATTTGTGGAAGCGGGCCGGCCGGCCTGGAGCCGCATCGTCGTTGCGGGTCACTCGCAGGGTTCGGGGCATGCTGCTTACATCGGGAAGACATTCGCGGTGGAGAAAGTATTGATGTTTTCAGGGCCGCAGGATTATTTTGATGATTTGAATGAGCCGGCGCCCTGGGAGAGTGAGCCAAGCGCGACCCCGCTCTCGCATTACTACGCGTTTCTTAACGAGAACGATCCGTACAACGTGCATCATCAGATTGCGAGTTGCACAATGCTGATGGGAGTGGAGAAACCACAAACACTCGCGATCGAACCGGGACAGGCGATTAGCGGACACGCGAGAATCCTTATCAACAACGAGACCGAGCAGCCACACGGGTCCACACTGCGCCCCGAATTCGAGAGTGTGTGGAAGTATATGGCCGAGGCGGACGAGGACGGCGAGGAGATCACGCCGCCGCCTTCTCGACCTCAGCCCACTCCTGCGCACTGAGCTTGATCTGCGCGGCGGCTACGTTCTCTTCGAGGTGCGTCATTTTTGACGTGCCGGGGATGGGCAACAGGACCGGGGAGCGTTGCAGCAACCAGGCCAGGGCAAGTTGCGAGATGGAAACCAGGTGCATTCCGGCGATGCGAGTGAGTTCCTGCGCGCGGGGGTGGTCGGGCTTGAGCAGCTTGCCGGCTGCAATGGGATACCACGGCAGAAAACCGATGCCGCGTCGCTCACAATAGTTGAGCGTTTCTTCGTGGCGGCGGTCGGCGAGCGAGTACCGATTTTGAATCGTCACATTGGGGACGATTTTTTCAGCCTCTTCGATTTGCTCGGGCGTCACTTCGCTGAGGCCGATGTGGCGGATCTTGCCCTGCTCCTGCATGCGCTTCAAGGCGCCGAGTGATTCTTCCAGCGGCGTGCGCGGATCGATTCTGTGCAATTGGTAAAGATCGATGCGTTCGAGTTTGAGACGGCGAAGACTCATTTCGACACACTGAATGAGATAGCCGGCACGGCCCACGTATTCGGTTTTCGCCGGGCCCTGGCGCGTGATGCCGCCCTTGGTGGCGATAACAACACCGGCCGGGTAGGGATAGAGCGCTTCGCCGATGAGCCGCTCGGCAATTTCAGGACCGTAGGCGTCGGCCGTGTCAATGAGGGTGACGCCGAGCTCGACGGCGCGGCGCAGCACGCGGCGGCATTCTTTCGGATCAGAGGGTTCGCCCCATGCGCCTTCGCCAACCAAACGCATGGTGCCGTAACCGAGGCGGTGAACCGGCAAGTCGCCGCCGACGAGAAAAGTGCCGCTGGCGGCGGCGGACGGGGTTTGCGTTGGCGTGCTCATAGCGAGTTTGATGCTAACGGCAAGCGGCAGTGGCGGGCGAATCGGTTTGGGGAAGCGACCGTGCACTGCGCGGGAACCAGCGCTTGCGGATGCACGTATTCTAAATAGGCCAGGCAAGACGCCGAGCCGCGGTGGCCGAGCAAAGAGCACACGAGGTGAACGACTATGGGCACGTATACCTACCCTAATCCGCAGGCTGTCTTCTACCAGCAATACGAGATGATGCGCCGCGACGAAGTGGTTGGCATTTTGCTGGCGCTATTCCTGGGCACATTTGGAGTGCATCATTTCTATCTGCGCCGCACGGGATTGGGGGTCCTCTATCTATGTTTCTTCTGGAGCGGCATTCCATCGATCCTGGGTATCATCGAGTGTTTCTTCATGCCGGGCCGGGTGCGCGAGTACAACGCGATCCAGGCGGCAGGAATTGCGGCAACGCTTGGGATTCCGGTGCCGCAGGGAATTCCGGTTCCAGTGTGGGGTCAGCCCGGTAGTACCGGCCAAGGCGTTCCTCCAGTACAGCCTGCGGGGGCGGCTCCAGTTGCGGGATTTGTTCCGGCCGCAGGCTTTGTCCCAGCAGCAGGATTCGTGCCGGCGGCGGTACCTGCAGCGCCGCAGGTTGCGTGTCCCAGGTGTGAAAGGATGAATCCGGCGAGCGCGAAATTCTGCATCGGGTGTGGACAAGCGCTATAAGCTCCGGCTAGGGCCGATCATCGCTATGGGTTTACAGCCAGTCTGCGTTTTTCTGAATTCAATTTTGCGCGGTAGGCATCTAAATCGAGACGGAAAAGAATTCAGATGACAGAGTCGTATCGTGCCGTGATGTTGACGCGGAAAGGCGGACCAGAAGTTCTTCAGGTCGTCGAGTTGCCCCTTGAGAAACCTGGACCCGGTCAACTGCGCGTACGTGTGCTGGCGGCCGGTGTGGGAGCGACCGATGTAATGATGCTGGGGGGCCATTATCCCTTTGCGCCGAAGATCCCATTTGTACCGGGCTACGAGGCAGTTGGATTGGTTGATGCGATCGGTGCCGGCGTCACAGGTTTCGAATTGGGCCAACGAATGGCCGCTCTTACGGTCTATGGCAGCTTTGCTGAAGTTCTGGTGCGGGAGGCCGAACATTTTCTTCCTGTTCCCGCTGCTGTCTCCGATCGAGATGCCGCAGCCGTGATCCTGAATTATGTGACAGCCTGGCAAATGATTCATCGTGTGGCAAAAGTGCGGACCGGGCAAGTTGCGCTCGTCACCGGAGCGGCCGGCGGAGTTGGCACAGCTGCCTTGCAGTTGCTCAGGCTGGCAGGATTGAAAACTTACGGTGCTGCATCCGAAAAGAAGCATGCAGTTTTGCGCTCTCTGGGCGCCATCCCGGTTGATTATCGCAACGGGAGCCTGGATCGTCTCATGCGCAACCTCGAACCCAATGGCGTGGATTGTGTTTTCGATGCGGTTGGCGGAGAAAACATCGGTCAGTGCATAGGCGCGCTGCGCAGAGGTGGAATCGTGGTCGGCTTCGGATTCATGGGTGCGCCCGGAATTCTCCCTAAAATTGCAATGTTCTCCAACCTATTTATTGGTGCGCGTCTTCGCGGCCGCCGAGGCGATTTTTACGGCATCTCTGCGTTGTACAAAAAGAATCCCAAGCCGCTGCGTGAGGACCTACCCAAAATCTTCGCGCTCCTCGCAGAAAAGAAGATCGACCCACTCATTTCCCACACCTTACCGCTTCTCGAAGCGAGGCAAGCAATCGAACTCCTGGCGGCAGGTTCGGTTCAAGGCAAGATTGTTCTCACCAACAGTTAGATCTCACTCGATCAAGCCCTTACATATTTGCCTGGCCGGAGCGCATGGCTTCGTTGAACTTCGGCTTGGTGAAGTCGAGCGCGGACTCGAGAGTCGCCCGGTAGTCTGCGGCGCGTGCCATAAGTGCGGGTGTGGCGGAGGCAAATTCGCCGTCGACGACCATCAGGCCCTCACCGGCCTCGTGGCTCGCCATGCGGAGAAGTTCGGCCTCGGAGGTGTTGAGATATTGCGCGTCGCGCGGGTCCGCGATCCACACCGGTTTGTTGGAGCCCAGCACGCCGGAGAGCCAGTAGATCTTGCTGAGCAGATAGCGCAAGCGTTCGTTATCGTCGGTCTCGGTGAAGATAAATTTCTTTTGCCAGCGGCTGTAATAGCGCGTGGTGACGGGTACGGGCTGGCGGTTGCCCGACTTGAGGAACTCGAGCTGGCCCATGTCGACGGTCTTGCGCACGGCATTGTAGACAAAGGTCTCAGCATAAGGCTGCTCCATGGCCGCAACGATCTCAGCAAAGGTGAGCGTGACGCTGGCGGCGATCTTGGCATGCAAGCCCCGATCGCTCCCGTCTTCAAGGCGGATCTCGCCGTGCACGATGTAGGTGTCGGCGCCCGAGGTGGAACGGTGGAAGGGCCATTGGAATTTACCGAAGGCCAGCGGCAGGCCGCCGAGGGTGACATAGCAATCGGGGTGCGGATTGCGCAAACGCCGGGCTTCGGCAGCGAGGTGGGCCTCCAATTCCGGGAGCAGCGTGGGCTTATCGAAATCGAAGTTCTCGCTGAGCTCGAGCTTGAGCGAGCGACCCACGAAGGCGGGATCGGGCAAGCCGAGTTCGAAAACGGCGGTGGGATGGCCTTTGAGGTCGGCGCCTTGCGTCACCGCGACGAGATGCAGGCCGGCTTTTGCGGCGGCCGATTCGAGCGATGCGACAATGGAAGTTTTCAGATCGGGAGACATAAAAGGGGAATCCTGGGCGTGAGATCAGTGCAGAGCTATTTTAGGGTATTCGGCTCATCGGTGAGCGGAATCTCGATTCGGGCGAAGTACACTCGCCTCATGTCCAATTCCGTGCGTTCCTGCGCACCGTGGCTATTTGTCCGAGAAAGCTTCAAAGCCGTGCAGTTTTATAAGGATGCGTTTGGTGCAGTCGAATCCTACAGGCACGAAGGCCGGGGTGGTATAGTGGCCCGGCTTGCCATCGGCAACTCAGAATTCTGGGTGAGCGATGAGTCCCCGGAACATGGAAACACCAGTCCTGAAACTCTGAGAGGGACGAGTTGCCGCATGCTGATCACTGACCCCGACCCGGATGCTTCATTTGCGAAGGCATGCGCCGCGGGCGCTCAAGAGGTACATGCGGTTGTGGAGGGACATGGGTGGCGCGTCGGCCGAGTTGTCGATCCATTTGGTCATCATTGGGAAATTGGCCGGAAGATCTGAGGCGGTCCAGCGCTGAACCAGGAGAGTGGCTGGGTGTGCGCTACCAACGAGGCGCGGCCTCACATTTACAATGGCACTTGTGCCATCGCAAGAGCCGAAACACATTATCCTCGCGGAAAATTTAACCAAGGTATATGCGGCGGGCCGCATCCAGGTGCCGGCCGTGCGCGGTATTTCGCTGGCTATCGAGCCGGGCGAGTTTGTGGCGATCGTTGGGCCTTCGGGCTCGGGCAAGTCGACGCTGTTTTACCTGCTCGGCGGGCTAACGCGTGCAACCGAAGGCCGGGTGGTGATTGACGGCGTGGACTTTGCTGCCCTGAATGACGCCGAGCGTACACGGCTGCGAAAACACCGTATTGGCTTTGTTTTTCAACGGTTTAACCTGCTGCCCACGCTTTCGGCGATGGGCAACGTTGAAATTGCTTACAAGATCAGCGGGCGGAAGGAGCCATTGGATCGGGCCTACCTGGATCATCTGAGCGAGATGCTGGCCATTAAGGGGCGACTGCACCACCGGCCCAACGAACTAAGCGGCGGCGAGCAGCAGCGGGTGGCCATCGCACGGGCGCTGATCACGCGGCCGGCGATTGTGCTCGCGGATGAGCCGACCGGGAACCTGGACACGAAGAATTCCGAGGCTGTGCTGCAGATGCTGGTGCGGTCAAATAAAGAGCTGGGCCAGACCACGCTGATGATCACGCACAACCCTGAGGCGGCGGCGATCGCTGGCCGAATCTTGTACATGCGGGATGGGGAGATTGTGAGGGAAGAAGCGGGGAACGGCTCGCTTGCCGGCTGAGAAATATCAATTCGGCTGGCCGGGAGTCGTTGACTCTCTCCGTTTTTCTTGTTATCTTTGGAAGGTTCGCAAGAACATCGCCTGTCGTGTGTATGTACGGGCGGAGTGGGGGAATCTCCAAGCCAGAAGGTCATGGGTGAGGAAGTTCCCGGGCCCGGCGAAATTGGCCGGCCAGACAAGTTCCCGGAGTGGCTCTCGTCTTGCGGAGGGCAGGGAACATACGCTACGGAGTCCGCGCGTTCCCCACCTTGGAGGGGCTATGCGGGCCGGAAGCGGGAAACGGAGTTGGCTCCGCCCCAGCTCGGATTCATTGGGCGGACGACCGATCACCGTCCCGGTTCTCGTCTGACGAGTGGAACGGAAACAGACGCGAAGCAGCCATCAGGGCTTTCAGTGTGCCTGTGCGGACGTTCTTTTCTGCGCGGAGACCGGAAATGCCTGTATCGCCGCGTGTGCGGTAGGGATGGGAAGTTAAGGACTGTTGAAGGGTTTTCGAAGTAAGGAGTTGCGGTTTGCCGACTTTTAATCAACTGGTTCGCAAGGGGCGTACGGCCCCGCGGTACAAGACGGCGTCGCCTGCGTTGCAGGCCTCGCCGCAGCGGCGCGGCGTGTGCACCCGCGTGTATACGCAAACGCCCAAAAAGCCGAACTCGGCGCTGCGTAAGGTGGCGCGTGTGCGGCTGACCAACGGGATCGAGGTGACCACCTACATCCCCGGCATCGGCCACAACCTACAGGAACACTCGATTGTGCTGATTCGCGGGGGCCGCGTAAAGGATCTGCCGGGCGTGCGGTATCACGTGATTCGCGGGACGCTGGATTCAGTGGGTGTTGCCGGCCGCAACCAGAGCCGCTCGAAGTACGGCGCGAAGCGGGCCAAGGGCGGAGCGAAGAAGTAGGGCGAGCTTGTAGCCGGAAGCCAGTAGCTTGTTGCTGCTGGACTGGCGAATCAAGCTGGAGCGGTCAAGGTGGCCGGGAAGAAGCTACAGGCTACGAGCTACAGGCTCCTAGCTGCTTTTGAGGGTTTTATGCCAAGAAAAGGGCACATTGCGAAGCGGGAAGTGGCGGCGGATCCGGTGTACGGATCGACGCTGGTGACCAAGTTTGTGAACTCGATGATGTGGGGCGGCAAGAAGTCGACCGCGCAGAACATCTTCTACCAGGCCATGAAAAACCTGGAGGAGAAGGGTGGCGGCGAAGACGCGCTCAAGCTCTTCAAGAAAGCGGTAGAGAACTGCAAGCCGCTTCTCGAAGTGAAGACGCGGCGCGTGGGCGGCGCGAACTACCAGGTGCCTATTGAAGTGAATCCAGATCGAAGAACTTCGCTCGCAATCCGCTGGCTGATTACCTACGGGCGCGGCCGTGGCGAGAAGGGCATGACCGACAAGCTGACGAACGAGCTGCTGGATGCGGCCAACGGGCGCGGTGCGGCCATGAAGAAGAAGGAAGACGTGCACCGTATGGCCGAGGCGAACAAAGCCTTCGCGCATTACCGGTGGTAGAAAAGCTGCCTCTGGCTACTAGCTTCTAGCTTTTAGCTGGTTGGCGGCGGGTTAAGAGTTGAGGTCGCCTAGGCGCGGCCTCTTAACAAACGAACTAGAAGCTAGGAGCTAGTGGCTAGCAGCTAGATGCAACCGCGGGGAAAGGCATCCCGCAAGGAAATTGGAATCGTGGCTCGCACCATCCCCCTGAATCGCTGCCGGAACATCGGCATCATGGCGCACATCGACGCCGGAAAGACGACAGCGACAGAACGCATCCTGTTTTATACCGGCATCACGCACCGGCTGGGAGAGGTGCATGAAGGCACGGCGACCATGGATTACATGGAGCAGGAGCAGGAGCGCGGCATCACGATTACTTCGGCGGCCACTACCTGCAACTGGCGCGACGTGCGCATCAATATTATTGATACCCCCGGCCACGTGGACTTTACTGCGGAGGTCGAGCGCAGCCTGCGCGTGCTTGACGGCGCTGTGGCGCTTTTTGACTCTGTCAGCGGCGTGCAGCCGCAGACCGAAACGGTGTGGCGGCAGGGCGACAAGTACAAAGTTCCCCGGATCTGCTTTGTCAACAAGATGGACAAGAACGGCGCGGACTTCGAGTACGTGCTCGAGACCATTCGCAAGCGGCTGGGCGCGCGGCCTGTGGCTCTGCAGATTCCGATCGGCGCCGAGGCGAACTTCAAGGGCGTCATTGACCTGATCGAGATGAGAGCGATCGTCTGGCACGACGAGACGCTGGGTGCGGAGTTCTCGGTGGAAGAGATTCCTGCAAACCTTGTCAAGAAGGCGAACGCGTTCAGGGCGCAACTGATCGAAACGATCGCCGAGACCGATGATGTGCTGCTTGAGAAGTTCCTCGAGGGCGAGACGCCGACTATCGAAGAACTGAAAGCCGGCATCCGGCAGGCCGCGATCGATCTGAAGGTCTTCCCGGTAATCTGCGGAAGCGCATTCAAGAACAAGGGCGTACAGACGCTTCTCGACGCGGTGGTCGATTACCTGCCCAGCCCGCTGGACAAGCCGCCGGTTGAAGGAATCGATCCGCACAATCATTCGAAGATTGAAAAGCGGAAGCCTGAAGACGGCGAACCTTTGTCGGCACTCGCTTTCAAGCTGATTAACGATCCGTATGGGAAGCTCTCGTTCGTTCGTGTCTATTCGGGCTCGCTCAAGACCGGCGACACGATTCTGAATCCGCGTACCGGCAGGACGGAGAGAGTCGGGCGCCTAGTGAAGATGCACGCCAACAAGCGCGAGGACGTTGACGAGATTCTTGCCGGCGACATCTGCGCTTGTGTGGGATTAAAGGATGTAAAGACGGGGGACACGCTCTGCGATCCGCATCACGCGATTGCGCTGGGCGCCATCACTTTCCCTGATCCCGTGATCTCTGTGGCGATCGAGCCCAAGACCAAGGCCGACCAGGAAAAGATGGGTGTCGCTCTTTCGAAGCTGGCCGAAGAAGATCCAACGTTCAAGGTGCGGACCGACGAGGATTCGGGCCAGACGATCATCAGCGGGATGGGCGAGCTGCACCTGGAAATTCTCGTGGATCGCATGAAGCGAGAGCATAAAGTCGAAGCCAATGTTGGCGAGCCCAAGGTTGCGTTCCGTGAGACGATTCGCAAAATCGCCGAGGCGGAAGGCAAATACATCCGGCAGACCGGCGGTTCAGGCAACTATGGACATTGCTGGCTGCGCATTGAGCCCAACGAGCCAGGCAAGGGCTACGAGTTCATCAACGAGATCAAGGGCGGTGTGGTTCCCAAGGAGTACATCAAGCCCATCGACATGGGCGTCCGCGGGGCAATGGAGTCGGGTGTTCTGGCGGGCTTCCCCGTGGTCGATGTGAAGGTGGCGCTGTTTGACGGCAGCTACCACGAAGTGGATTCGAACGAAAACGCGTTCAAGATTGCGGGCTCGGTTGCTTTCAAAGAAGCCGCCGCGAATGCGAAGCCGGTTCTACTGGAGCCGGTGATGGCGGTAGAAGTGACGGTGCCCGAAGAATTCATGGGCGTGATTATCGGCGACATCAACTCGCGCCGCGGACGGATCGAGGGGATGGAGCATGTGAGCGGCTCGCAGGTAATCAAAGCGATGGTGCCGCTGAAGGAAATGTTCGGATACGTAAACGACATTCGCTCGTCCACGCAGGGCCGGGCGTCGTATTCGATGCAGTTTGCGCGCTACGAAGAGGCGCCACGCATGATCGCCGATGAGATCATCGGCCGTGCGCAAGGCAAGTAACGAGTTTTGGGGCTGGAGCCGGATTGCCGGCGCCCCGATGAGTAACGGGAAGTATCTAGCCACGAAAGGGACTTGAGGCTTTTTATGGCGAAGGAGAAATTTGATCGTTCGAAGCCGCACGTGAACGTGGGGACGATTGGACACATCGATCACGGCAAGACGACGTTGACGGCGGCGATCACGAAGGTATTGCAGAAGCACAACCCGAAGAACGTGTTCCGGTCCTTTGACTCGATCGACAACGCTCCGGAAGAGCGGGAGCGGG
>Ga0335085_10000921_pt1 | contig 71751 bp, 72 predicted proteins | sample Lox_Sample_45_FD_206712 | JGI IMG/M metagenome (GOLD analysis project Ga0335085, IMG submission 206712) | Soil microbial communities from Loxahatchee National Wildlife Refuge, Florida, United States - Lox_Sample_4.5 | ecosystem: Environmental > Terrestrial > Soil > Wetlands | place: USA... | reverse complement strand
GTCTGGACGACCTGAGCGATCCCGCGGGACAGTACCGCCGAGTCTCCCGCGAGTCGGTGGAAGCGCTCATCAAGGCCGATCTCGACCCGGCCCTGCGCGTCGAAGGAATCGTGCGAGGAAGCACGAAGGCCTCTCAGAGCTGAGTGGACCTGAGCGGCGGGTTTCGGAGATAGAGGATGGTATCGTGGACGAGCCGGCGTCAGAACATCGACATCGCCAGCAGAGAGCGGAGATTGTCGTTCGTTACCCGGAGGCGCGACGACAGGAGCCGAACCATGGACCAGAGTATCTTGTAGGCCATCTCGCGGTTGAAATCGAGCAGCATCTCGAAATCCGGGCGCGAGATCGTGATCAGGGTGGCGCTCGAGTTGGCCACAGCGTCCGTGGAGCGATCCGAGCGATCGAACACCGACATCTCGCCGAAGCAGGCGCCGGGTGAGAGCACCGCCAGCGCCTCTTCCCCCGATCCGGGGATATTCCGGCTGATGCGGACTTCACCGGCGAGAATGATGTAGAAGCGGTTGCCCGGCTCTCCCTCGTTGAAGATGACCTGTCCTGCCTTGAACTGCTGTTCCTTGCAGATCTCGGCGACGGTGGCCAGCTCGGCCTCGTCGAGATCCCGAAAGATGGCGGTGTCCTTGAGCAACTGGACCTGGAGATCCATGATCGGGCCGTACCTGGAGAAGGTCCGGAATGCCGTCCGAAGGTAGCCCGGCCGGAGGGGGCGAGCAAGTTCGCTCGAGCTTCACCATCGCCGATGGGTTCACCGCGCTACGGATCCCGCTCGCGATCGCCTTCGTCCTGGTACACGACGATGATTGGCGCGTGGTGATTCTGCTGGTCGCGAGCGCCAGCGACCTCCTCGACGGATACATCGCGCGCCACTTCGGGAGCTCGTCCCTGGGGTCGTTCCTCGATCCGGTGGCCGACAAGCTCTTCATGGCTGCCGCGTTCGGAGTGGTACTCTTCTCGGACCGCCTCGCCTGGTATGAGGTGGCCGGCGTGCTGAGCCGGGACCTGGTCGCCTCGGTCGCCTTCTTCTACACGGCACTCATCGGGCGGCCCGCGGCCATGCCCGCGCGACTGGGAGGCAAGGCCGTCACCCTGGGACAGTTCCTCACGCTGTTGGCCTTTCTCACGGACAGCAGCCTGGTACGCCCGGTCGCCTGGGCGACGGCGGGCATCGCTCTCTATGCCATCTGGGACTACTCGCACACGGCCGCGCGGACCCGCCGGTCGCTCAAGGCGTGAGCTGGCGACGATGACGGGCAGGCTCCCTTCGTTGGTCGAGCGGCGGAAATACCTGAGGGCCGCGGTCGCCATGGCGACGGCGTCGCGGCGCGCCATTCTCAGGCGAATGGCTCGCGGGTATGGCCGGCGTCTCAAGGCCGACGCCACCCTGGTGACTGATGCGGATCTGGAGGCGGAACGCGTACTGCGGAGGGAGATCGGCCGTCGTTTCCCCGAGCACGGCATTTTCGGAGAGGAGTTTCCCGCCATCCTCCCCAACGCGGATTTCCAGTGGATCCTGGATCCCATCGACGGCACCCTCAGCTTCACACACGGCATCCCATTCTTCGGTACCATCATCGCCCTGCACTACCGCGATCGCCCGATCGTGGGGGTGATCGATCATCCCGCCCTCGGGGTCTGCTACAGCGCCGGCCTCGGGTTGGGCGCCTGGTGCGATGGGCGGCGACTCAGAATACGCGACGCGCGGGCGGCGGATCTCCCGCGCGAGATCGTCTCGGCCTCGGACCGGCCGCGGTTCGTCCTCTGCCGGAGCGCCCGCGCGTTCGACGCGCTGGTGCGAGCGCATGCCAACGTGCGGGGTTACACCGATTGCCTGGCGCACACCATGGCCGCCGAGGGGAAGATCGGGGCCGCCGTGGACTACGGAGTCCGGCTCTGGGACATCGCGGCGACACAGCTGCTGATCGAGGAGGCGGGCGGCCGCTACGAATGCGTCTATCGCGGCCGGCATCGGGGGCTCCCGCTCTACGGGATCATCTGCGGGAAGCCGCGCGTGGTCCGATGGCTGCTCCGGGTGTTCGGGAGCGGCGGCCGGAAGCGTTAACAGAAAGGGAAGACTACGATGGCGCAGGACATCAAGCGCGTCACTTTGCGCTGGCTCGACGACCAGCTATTCGAAGGCGGGGAGGAAACTGGAGCGACAATGACCGTGGATGGACACAACCGGGCGGCTCCCAGTCCGGTGATCTACCTGCTCATGGCGGTGGCCGGGTGCACCGGGGCGGACGTGGCCTCCATCCTCAAGAAAATGCGGGTGTCGCTCAGCGACTTCCGCATCGACACGGTGGGAACCCGGCGAGAGGCTGAGCCGCGACGCTATGTCTCCATTCACCTGGTCTACCATCTCCGGGGCGAGGGTCTCGACGAGGCCAAGGCCCGGCGGGCGATCGACCTCTCCATCGAGAAGTACTGCTCTGTAATGCATTCGCTGGCCCCCGATCTCCGCGTGACCTACGACCTCGATCTCGTGGCGTGAGGCGGGTGGCGGTCAGACCTCTCGCGTGGGCGGTGGTTGCCGGAGCCCTCCTTGCTCCGATGGCCACGCCTCTTGGGGCGCAGACGATCAAAGAGTGGGGGATTCAGGCGCTCGGTGCGCTGGCCGATCCGGCCTTCGTGGGCGGCGGACCGTACGGGGCGTTGCGCTTCGGGGACCGGACCCGGGCCGCGGTAACGCTCAACCCCGGCGTGCAGGATGGACAATTCGCGTTTCGCGGCGAATTGCTCGGCCACTTCCTCCTCAACGGGAGGAGCAAGCGGCCACAGGTCTACGCCCTGGCTGGCGTGGCCGGCGTGGCCGGAGCGACTGGACGTGGCTGGTTGGTGATGGGAGCCGGACTGGAGGCCAGTCCTGGCGGGCGATCTGGCTGGGCGCTGGAGCTGGGGGTCGGGGGAGGTGTGCGGGTCAGCGCCGGGTTCCGGTGGCGCCGATTTCCCCCGACGTGGGTTCCCACCCAGTGAACGCGTTCGATGCGATCCTGGGAAATGGCCTGAAAGATGAAGACGACTACTCGGTGGTCAGCTCGACGGTGGGGGAGCGCCGGACCACGGGCTGGCAGTACCGCTCTCCGAGAAGGCGAAGCTGAGCAATCTCCTCTTCCGAGAGCTGCCCATACCGCTCGCCGAGGTACTGCATGGTGTCGTCGAACCATTCCTTCTGGTGCTCCGGCAGCGCCTCCAGCACTCCGCAGCGAAGGATGTGGCCGAACATCTCGTCACGAGCCTGCTCGAACTCCGTCGCCGTGCGGCGCGGTTTCTTCTTCGTCATTCCGAATCCTCTCCTTTTGGGCCTCTAGGCGCGCGGAATATAAAAGAATGCCACCGGGCGGCGCAATTCAGGGCGGTGACCCTCCAACTTCCCCCCGCCATTAGATTTCCGGGCCGGAACCATGGCCCTCCCGAGGGGCAATCACCATGAGCGATGACGAGGAAGTCTACGGCGAGGAGCGGGCGCAGCGATTGGTGGAGCGCCTGCGCGAGCTCGCCGAGTTGATCCGGGAGCTCGACCGGTCGGGGCAGCTGCTCCAACGGGTGCCCGACCTGCTGCGCCTCATGGGAGACGCTCGCTCCGAATTGTTTCACTATGAAGTCCGCTCGACCTACGACACGCCGGAAATCGCGGACCACCGGCGGATCGTGGACTCCGCCCAGCGCAGCGACTTCCTGACCAGTGATGATCCAGAGGACGACGAGCCATGGCGACCCCACCGCCCGGACTGAAGCGGTTTTACCTCCTGCTGGCCGGCGTCGCCGCCGCCGGGCTGGCCGTTCTGGCGTTCCTGGTGGCCCGGCCACCGTCGGTCAGCATTCCGGTGGACGTCAAGGTCCAGCCGTCGGACACCGCTGGGTTCCGGGGCTACGTCCTGGGGTCCGCCAGTGCGCCGGTCGAGGTCACGGAGTACGCCGATTATCAGTGCCCCTCCTGCCTTCACTTCGAAGAGATCCAGTTTCCGGACGTCCGTGACCGCCTCATTCAGGCCGGACGAGTCCGCTGGCGCTACCGGGATTTCCCGCTGGCCCAGCACAAGTTCTCGCGGGTGGCGGCCCACTCCGCCGCCTGTGCCGATGAACAGGGCAAGTTCTGGGAACAGCACCGGGCGATCTATGTCGGCCAGCCCGACTGGTCGTTCAAGCGGGACGCCGCCCCCATCTTCCGCGACTACGCCAAGCAGAACGGACTCGCTCTCGGCCGCTACGACGCCTGCATGCAGTCGGCGAAGTACGCCGGCCGGATTCAGGCCAGCCTCGACGAAGGCATGAAGGTGGGCGTGCAGGCGACTCCCACCTTCCTGATCGGAGGGCGGCTGTACTCGGGCGTGCAAACCTACGACGCGCTCAAGGCCATCATCGACTCCCTGCCGCCGCCTGCGGGGAGGTAAGTCGTGAAGTATCGGATGGCGGGGGCCCTGCTGAGCCTGGTCGGGCTGTTGCTGGCCACCTATCTGTACCTCTACAAGATCGGCGAGATCGGGACGCTCGCCTGCGGGACTGGGAGCTGTGAGACGGTCCAGCTGAGCCCCTACAGCCGCTTCCTCGGCGTCGAGGTGGCGATGATCGGGATCTGCGGGTACGGCCTCCTGCTGCTCCTGAGCCTGCTTGGGCTGCAGGCCTCGCCCGGGAGGCGCAGCTGGGTCGGCCGGTTGCTGCTGACCGGTTCGGGTCTCGGCCTCGTGTTCACCTGCTATCTCACCTACGTCGAGCTGTTCGTCATCGAGGCGATCTGCCGCTGGTGTGTCGCCTCCGCGGCGATCATCACCCTGATCTTCGTGGCGGCCGTCCTCGATTGGAGGGCGGGCGCCCCGAGTCAGGAGTCGAGAAGCTCCACGTGAGCGACGGCTATACGAACTTCCGATTATCGGAAGCCGCTCCGGCGGAGACGCCTCGTCACGCTGATGGCGCCAAACGCCCAAACCGCCACCGCCTTCTTCGGACTGCCGCCGAATCGGGTGGTGGAGATGGGGGCGCAGATCCAGTTCTAGGTGGGTCGGGGATCAGGAGTGGGGAGCCGCCCTGTTAGTGCCTCGCAAAGACCGTCGTCGTTCCCTTCGCGTCAAAGGTCAGCACTTCGTAGGGATCCTTGGAGGTGTCCATGCCCGGCGCCGCACCCGGCATGCCGGGCGCAGCGAGGCCCAGGACTTTCGGCCGCTCGCGGAGCAGGCGTTCGATGTCGCCGGCAGGTACGTGGCCTTCGATGACATATCCCGCGATCACGGCCGTGTGGCAGGAGGACACGCCCCTGGTGACTCCGAGCTCCGCCTTGATGCTTGCGAGTGCCGCGTCGTCGAGGTCCTTGGACGTGACCTTGTAGCCCTTGGCCTTCAGGTAGTCCACCCACTGCTTGCAACAGCCGCAGCTGGCTGACTTGTAAACCACCATCTCCGGGGCCGGCGTGGGCCGGGCGGCGGAGACTGACGCCGCCAGCGCTCCAAGCAGGATCCCCACCACCAATAGACGAGACTTCAGGCGCATCACCCTTCCTCCGATTCGTACATGTCCTTGAGCCGGCCCACTACGGCGGGGTCGGCGAGGGTCGTCGTGTCTCCCAGGGCCCGGCCCTCCGCGATGTCCTTGAGCAGCCGGCGCATGATCTTCCCGCTCCGAGTCTTGGGGAGATCGGCTGAGAATAAGATATCATCGGGCCTTGCGATGGCGCCGATCTTCTTGCTCACGTGGTCCTTGAGATCATCCTTAAGCTCCGCGGTGGGCTTGCGGCCTTCCTTGAGCGTGACAAAGGCCGCCAGCGCCTGGCCTTTGAGATCATGCGCCTTACCCACCACGGCGGCCTCCGCCACGGCCGGGTGATCGACCAGCGCGCTTTCCACCTCCATGGTGCCGATCCGGTGTCCCGCCACATTGAGAACGTCGTCTACCCGGCCGAGGATCCACCAGTAGCCGTCCTCGTCCACCTTGGCCCCGTCCCCGGCGAAATATCGGCCGGGGAATCTTGACCAGTAGGTCTGGCGATATCGCTCATCGTCGCCGTAGATGGTGCGCAGCATGCCCGGCCACGGCTCGGTGATGGTCAGCAGTCCACCGCCCTTCTCGAGGGGCTGGCCGGCGGTGTCCACCAGCTCCGCCGAGATGCCGGGGAAAGGGATGGTGGCGGACCCGGGCTTGGTGGTGGTCACGCCTGGGAGCGGCGTGATCATGATCCCCCCCGTTTCGGTTTGCCACCAGGTATCCACGATCGGGCAGCGCCCGCCCCCGATGTGTTTGTGGTACCAGATCCAGGCCTCGGGATTGATCGGCTCGCCTACGGAGCCGAGGAGCCTGAGCGTCGAGAGGTCGTGCTTGGCGGGGAGATCCTCACCCCATTTCATGAAGGCGCGGATCGCGGTCGGTGCCGTGTAGAAGACGGTGACGCCGTACTTGTGGATCAGACGCCAGAAGCGGTCCCGCTCGGGCCAGTCGGGGGCACCCTCATACATCAGCACGGTGGCCCCGATGGCGAGGGGGCCATATACCACGTAGGAATGGCCGGTGACCCAGCCCACGTCGGCGGTGCACCAGAAGACATCGCCGTCCCGGAGGTCGAAGACGTATCGAGTGGTACACGCTGCCTGGGTGAGGTACCCGCCGGTGGTGTGGACGATGCCCTTGGGTTTCCCGGTGGTCCCCGAGGTATAGAGGATGAAGAGCATGTCCTCCGAGTCCATCGCTTCGGGGGCACACTCCGCGGGAACATGGTCGACCAGGCGGTGCCACCAGTGATCGCGGCCCTCGGTCATGTTGACGAACGACTCATCGGCGTCGTCGCCGTGACGGCGGCGAACCACGATGACATGTCGCACGGACGGGCACTGCTGCAACGCCTCGTCGGCTACCCGTTTCAGTGGAAGGACCTGGCCGCGACGATAGCCGCCGTCTGCGGTGATGACGGCGACGGCCTGCTGGTCGTTGATCCGGTCCCGGAGAGAGTCGGCCGAAAAGCCGCCGAAGACAACCGAGTGGATCGCCCCGATCCGGGCGCAAGCCAGCATCGCGATGGCGGCCTCGGGGATCATGGGGAGGTAGATGGCGACGCGGTCTCCTCGACGCACGCCGAGGCTTCTGAGCGCATTGCCACAGCGCCTGACCTCGCGGGCCAGGTCCCAGTAGGTCAACACCCGCCGATCACCGGGCTCTCCTTCCCAGACGATGGCGGCCTGGTTTCGGCGCGGGGTGGTCAGGTGCCGATCCAGACAGTTGACAGAGGCGTTGAGCTTGCCGCCCACGAACCACTTGGCGTGCGGGGGGCTCCACTCCAATACCCGGGACCAGGGGGTCATCCACTCCAGGGTGCTGGCCTGGGCTGCCCAGAATGCTTCCCGATTGTAGGCCCCTTCCCGATAGAGGGCCTCGGTGGCTGCGGCCTGGCGGGTGAAGTCGGCCGGCGGTGGGAAGCGGCGTTGCTCGGAGAGCAGGGTCGCGAGTTGGTCTTTCATGGCGGCCTGATGGGAAGGCGCGGGACGGAAAGGTAACCCGGGGGTACGAAAGCGGCCCCAGGGTCGGAGGGCAAGGGTAGCGTCGCTGAAGAGTGGGGTCGCTGGGGGTGTCCCAAAGGCGTGGCAATTTCCTCTCGCGGTGGCGGTTTCCCGCTACAGCATTGATACGGTTTGTGCAAGTTATGCCATGTAAATCGTTGTGATGCAATATATTGCAGCTGTGGCATGGCGTTCGCTATTTACACAGCCGGAGGCCACAAGGTCTCCGACAACTGATCCGCCCGATAAGAGCACACCCGGAGTGATCCGGGGCCGCAAAACTAGAGGTCTCAGCGGTATGCTGAGATAGCTCGGTGCCGAAGGCGGGATGCAGCGCGAAAGCGTGATGCGCCCGTCAACCTCAAAACGGCGGCGTTTCGCGCTAGGTGTGCTTCGGGCGTGGAGGAGCGTATGCTGACCACGCAACCGAACAGCAAGATGCTCGCAGCGCCGGAACATCTGGGGCTCGACACCCGGACCGACTTCCGGCAACAGGCGGCCGCCCTGCTCGAGGAGCTTCCTGAGCGGACCGGCCAGCTCATCATCGATCTCAGTGCCACGCGCCAGGTGGATTCGGCGGGACTCGGGGCCCTGATGCTGGTCCAGCGCCGCGCGGCGGAGCGCCGCCAGGCGGTGGTCCTCCGGAACGCGAACGACGAACTGCGGTTCCTGCTGGTCCTGACCAAGCTGGACGATCTCTTTCAGCTCGAGTCGGCGGCCTGAGGAGTAGGGCGATGGGTGAAGTTCTGGCGGGACCCACCCGCCGGCGGGTGCTCTTCATCGAAGACGAGCATTCGCTTCGGTCCAGCTATCAGCGCTACTTTCAGCAGCGCTACGAGATGGCCTTTGCGGCGACCGGCGCGGAAGCGATGGCCCTGCTGCCCGCCTGCCGTCCGGACGTCGCCGTCCTCGATATGCGGCTCCCCGATACCGACGGGATTGACCTCCTGCGTCGGATCCGCGAGCTTCTCCCCGACCTGCCGGTGGTGATTACCACGGCCTATCTGAGCGTGGAGCCACAGCTCAGGGTCCTCGATCTCCGGTACAGCGGCTATATCGTCAAACCCTTCGATCTCGACGAGCTCGGTCAGTCCATTGATGCCGCCCGCTGAGGGTGCGCTTCTCGAAGCCCTGGATCTCAGTCGTTCATTCGGTCGTCGCCCCGTCCTGCGCGGGGTAAGTCTCGCCTTGCGTCCCGGGGATGTGATGGTCGTCCTGGGTCCCAATGGCGCCGGCAAGAGTACCCTGCTCCGGCTCCTGAGCGGGCTGCTACGACCGGGGTCCGGCGAAGTGCGGTGGAAGGGTACGACGTTGCGCCGTGGCGATCACCAGGCGCGGCGCCGGCTGGGCTTGCTGGCCCACCAGTCGTTCCTCTACGACGATCTCACCCTGATGGAGAACCTGGTGTTCGCCGCTCGCCTCTACGCGCTCCCCGATCCGCGGGCGGCGGCCCGGGCCGCCCTGGCGGACGCCGGACTGGCCGAGCGCGCGGACGATACGCCTCGGGCGCTGAGTCGCGGGGCGGTGCAACGCGCGGCCGTGGCGAGAGCCTTCCTGCACGAACCGGAGGCGGTACTGCTGGATGAGCCGTTCACGGGGCTGGACGCATCGGCTGCGCACCACTTGCGGGACCAGCTGGGTCAGCTCCGGAGCCGCCGGGGAGCCGCCTTGCTGGTCACGCACCGTCCCGACGAAGCCTGGGAGCTGACCAACCGGGTCGGGGTGATTCTCGACGGTCGCCTCGCCCTCGATGAGCCGCGGCCCGACGACCTGTCCGCGTTTCTGGGGCGCTACCACGCGATGATCCGTGGGTAACTGGTTGCGTTCCGCTCTGGCGGTTGCCGCCAAGGACATCCGGCTCGAGCTCCGGAGCAAGACCAGTCTGCTTTCCGGGACGGTCTTTGCTGCCCTGGTCCTGTTGATCTTCAACTTTGCCCGGGATCCGACCGGCCTCTCCGCCTTGGACCTGGCGCCGAGTGCGCTCTGGGTCACCTACGCCTTCGCCTCGATCGTCACGCTCAATCGAGGATTTGCGGTCGAGCGCGAGAATGCCGCCCTGGATGGCCTCCTCCTGGCTCCCTTGCCTCGGGGCGCCCTCTACCTGGGGAAGTATTTCGCGAATTTCGTGTTCGTCGCTTTCATCGAAGCGGTGACCTTGCCGCTCTTCGTCCTCTTCTTCAACCTGGACCTCAGTACCTCCTGGTGGGGCATCATGCTGGTCGCGATTCTGGCGACGGCGGGATTCCTGGCCGCGGGGACCGTCTTCAGCGCCATGGTGATCCGCACCAGTTTCGCCGAGCTGATGCTCCCGGTGCTGCTGCTCCCCTTCATGGTGCCGCCCTTGATGGCGGCCGCGGAGTCCACGGCCCATCTGCTGGGAGGCCGTCCGTTGAGCGAGGTCATGGGGTGGCTTAGGTTTCTTGCGCTCTATGATCTGGCCTTCGTGACCCTCTGCGGCATGACCTTTTCCTTTGTTGTGGACGAATGAGCATGGATCTCGCGCAAGCGCAACGCGTCGTTCGGCGGGGAGCGTGGTTGACCGCGATCGCGGTGGTCGGCGCCGTCGGCATCTATGTGATGGCGCTGAGCTTCACGCCGCCGGATATCCGACAGGGGTTGGCGCAGAAGATCTTCTACATTCACGCCCCCGCCGCCTGGAACGCCATGATGGCGTTCGTGCTGGTGGGGATCGCCAGCGGCCTCTACCTCTGGTTGGGGGACCCGCGGCTCGACCGCTTCGCGGCGGCTTCGGCCGAGGTCGGCGTCGCCTTCTGCTGCGTCGTGCTGACTACCGGGCCGATCTGGGGCAAACCGATCTGGGGCACCTGGTGGACCTGGGATGCCCGCCTGACCCTGACGCTGTTCCTGTTCTTTCTCTTCCTGGGTTACCTGGTGCTGCGGCGGGCAATTGTGGATCCGATGGAACGAGGCCGCTTCTCTGCGGTGGTGGGGATTCTGGGGATGTTGCTGGTTCCCTTCATTCACCTGAGCGTGTACTTCTTTCGCACCCTTCACCCTCAGCCGATTCTAATGAAGCCCAGCTCTCCATCCCTGCCCCCGGAGATGTTACGTACCCTGCTCACCTCGTTCGGGGTCTTCACTCTCCTTTATATAGGGTTCGTCACCCTGCGGTACGGATTGGCCCTCGCCACGGAAGCGCAGGAGGCGCGGCGCCATGCCTGAAGCTCCCGCCAACGGTGGGTACATGGTCGCGGCCTATGTCATTGCCGCGGTCATCTACGTGATTTATTCCCTCTCGCTGTGGACGCGGGCGAGGCGGGCCCTGAACGACACGGAGAAGGGGGGCGCTTGATCGGATGAACCCGGTGCGCGGGGCGCTCGATCCCGCGCACCGGTCCTGCATCACTTCTTCTTCAGTAGCACCATGCTCCACAGCAGTCCTGCCACGACCCCTCCCAGGATCGGTCCGATCCACCAGACGATGGCGGCGATGAATCTCCCCGAGGCCAGTTGAGGGCCGAAGGCCCGTGCCGGATTCATGGCCGCGCCGGTGAGCGGTCCGCCGACCAGGATGTCAAACAGCAGCACCAGCCCGATGCCGAACCCTCCAACCTTGGGCGCATCCGCCGAGACGGCGGTACCGTAAACCGCGGAGACCAGGAAGAAGGTGAGTACTGCCTCGATGGCGATGCCCTGGCCGATGCTCACATCCGGCGCGAGCGCCGGAGCTCCGAGCGTGGTGCCCGCGGTCAGGCTGCGGGGGAGCAGCCCCTTGACCATGAGGGCGGCGATTGCCGCTCCGACCAGCTGGGCCGCGATATAGTAGACGGCGGTCTTGCCGTCCACCTTGCGCCCGGCCAGCAGCCCCAGCGTCACGGCTGGATTGAGGTGGCCGCCAGAAATGTTCATGGTCGCCGTGATCCCGATGGCCAGGACCAGGGCATGTGCGAGGGCGATGCCCAGGAGTCCGTAGCTGGCGCCTGGCAGCGGGTTCACCAGCACGGAGCTGCAGCCGATGAAGATCAGGCCGAAGGTGCCAAAGGCTTCGGCGGTGAGGCGACTCGACAGCGGGTACATGGCGTTCCTCGTTGGGGGGTCGGAGCGTCCAGCCGGATTTGGGGGGCCGAATCTACCGTCCGAGGGTCGAGCGTGGAAGAGGTTCTTTCCTAATTCGCCCGGCGGAGTACCAGGCTCGCGTTGATCCCTCCGAATCCGAACGAGTTGCTCAGCAGATACTCGGGGCGCTCGGAGCTGCCCTCGCCCGTGATGTAGGCCAGGTCGCAGGCGGGATCGGGGGTCTGGAGGTTGACCGTTGGCGGGAGCCAGCCCCTCCGGCTGGCCAGGGCGCAGATCGCCGCCTCGATCGCGCCGCTGGCACCCAGCGCGTGACCGTAGTACCCCTTGGTCCCGCTGACCGATGCCTTCCGCGCATGCTCCCCCAGGACCTGCTTGATCGAGCCGGTCTCGGTGGAATCGTTGAGCGGGGTCGAGGAGCCGTGCGCGTTGATGTAGCCGATCTCGTGAGGCTGGACTCGCGCGTCCTCGAGCGCGATCCGCATGGCACGCGCCGCCTGGGCGCCGTCGGGGCGTGGGGCGGTCATGTGGTGGGCGTCGTTGGTGAGCCCATAGCCGCAGACCTCCGCGTAGATCGGGGCTCCGCGGGCGAGGGCCCGGGTCCGCTCTTCCAGCACGACCACCGCGGCACCTTCGCCCATCACGAATCCGTCGCGTCCCCGATCGAACGGCCGGCTGGCAGTCGCGGGATCATCGTTGCGGGTGGACATGGCGCGAATGAGCGCGAAGGCCCCGTAGCAGAGAGGAGACAAGGGAGCCTCGGCGCCACCCGCCACCATCACGTCGGCGTCACCCCGCACGATGGCCCGGAATCCGTCGCCGATCGCGATCGCGCCCGAAGCGCAGCTCATGCCGTTGGTCGAATTGGGACCCGTCACGCCGAACTCGATAGCGATGTTGCAGCTGGCGGCCCCGGCGAAGACCATGAGGGCCAATCCGGGGTCCACCTCCCGCGGACCTCCACTCAGGTACTTGGGATACTGCGACTCGGCAAAGGCGACGCCACCGAGGGCGGTACCCATCATGGCTCCGATACGCTCCCGGTCTTCCCGGGCGGGATCGATTCCCGCGTCAGCAAAGGCGAGACGGGCCGCCGCGATGCTGAATTGGGAATAGCGATCGAGGCGTTTGACCCGCCGCTCCTCGATGTGATCGGTGGGGAAGAAGCCGTCGACTTCGGCCGCGATGTGAGAGCGGAACGGGGTGGGGTCGAACCGGGTGAGGGTGCGGACCGCCGAGCTGCGCTGCTGCAATCCTGACCAGAGGCCCTCGACTCCGATGCCGATCGGAGTGACGACGCCGATCCCGGTGATCACGACTCGCCGGGGCTCACTCATTGATGTCCTCCACGAAACGACGAATGCCCGCCAGGGTGCGACTGGCGATGCCATGAATGAAGACGGGCCCAATCACCCACTCGGCGGCGGCCGTTCCTACCAGGGGCCACGCCGGGCCGGCCCAGTCGTGCACGACGCTGACTTCCGTCTCCTGACCCATCTCGGTCATCCGCCAGGCGACGTCCATGCCCTTGGTGACGCCACGGATATGCCGGTAGCGCACCTCGCCCTGCTCGGCGTCGATCCACATCTCCGAGACCCACCAAGTGGGATACTTGAGAAGGCCGAAGGGACGCCAGGCCGCCATTTCTACCACCCCACCGTCCGGCCTCCGCTGCAGCATGGTGACCCATCGGTAGTGGCTGAGTAACCGGGGCCAGCGCTCGACGTCCGCGGCGGCCTGGAAGACCCGGTCACGAGGGGCGCGCATGCGAAGGGTATCGACGGTTCTCACTACGGCTCCCCGGTTCGCCAGGTGACCAGAAACCGGAACCAGGGGCGGCGGTCCACGGAGGCCTGGATGCCGGCCTCGCGCAGCTGCGCCGTCAGCTCGCCGTCGGTGAAGCCGCGGCGAATCGAAGTGATGCCGTCGGCCCGGGTCGCGGGATCAAACCGGAGCAGCCGGGCCGCGACCCAGAACCCCGCCGTGGCCAGCTCGCTGCGGCGCAGGTCGGAGATGATGACTCCGCAACGGGCGATTCGATCGCAGGCGATGAAGAGCCGGCGTTGGACCTCGGCGTCGAAGTGGTGAGCCAGCTGACTCACCAGGACGACGTCCACACTCCGATCACGGAAAGGCGGGATGCCGGCGCAGCCGACCGCGACGGGGACTCCGCTGGCCCGAGCAAGCCGCGCAGCCGTGGGGTGACGCTCCAGCCCCACCGGAACGATCCGGATGCCCCGGCTCGTGCCCCAACGAACCGCGGTGGCCGGCAGGTCTCCCGAGCCGGTCCCGATGTCGAGTAGCGAGACGACCGATCCGCGTGGAGCAGGCCCCAGAAGCCGCTCCAGACCATCCTCGAGCGCGGAACGACCCCCGAACCAGCGGTTGGCTCTTGCGATGTTGCGGAGGGATTCCTCCGCGGCCTTGGGATCGGAGTGTGGATCGTCGAGCAACTCCTGTCCCGGTGCCGGCGCCAGGGTCATCCGGGACTCAACCCCGCGTAGCCGCCGCGATAGTAAATGAGTGGTCGAGAATGGGCCGGGTCTTCCGTGGTCCCGCCCCCGGTCACCCGGGCGACGAACAGTGAGTGGTCGCCCAGGGGATACTGCGCGAATTTCGTGCACTCGATGTAGGCCAACGCCCCTTCGAGAATGACCAGCCCCTGGGGACTCACCGAATACCCCACTCCTCCGAAGCGGTCCTCCTGCCCTCCGCCGGCGAAGCGACGCGAGACGGTCTCCTGGAGGGAAGAAAGGATGTTGATCGCGAAGTCGTCGGTGTCGCTCATCACATTGAACATCTCCGCCTGGTGCTCGACGCAGATCGAGATGAGCGGCGGCTCAAGTGATACGGACGCGAGGCTGTTCGCGGTCATCCCGGTGAGCCTGCCCTCCCGGTCCCGGGCCGTGATCACCACCACGCCGGTGGCGAACCGTCCGAGGAGCTGGCGGAACCTGGCCGGATCGACGTCGTTGCCGCTCACAGGAGGGCCCGGGTGAGAAAGAGCGGGTTGAGCACTGCACGCGCCGGGACGAAGTCGCCCGTCACGCCGATCAGGGTGTCCGCCATTCCGGCTCGGCGTCCCAGCCGGGCAACCGCGCGATCGAAGAGACCGGGGAACCACATGGCGTAGCCGATCAGCCGCTCCACCGCCCACTTACCCGCGAAGGCGCGTCGCCGATCGGCGACGTATCCGGCCAGGCTCGCCGCCTTGGGGATTCCGGGAGCCAGGAGCGCGCCCAGGATCCACTTCGCCGCCAGCTCGGCCCCCAATAATGCCGAGTGAATCCCCTCTCCGGTGAACGGGTCGAAGAAGTCGGCGGCATCGCCCACCAGCAGCGCCCCATCCGCGACGACCCGCCCCGACCAGGCGGCAAAGGGTCCAGTCACCAGGATTTCATCGGTCAGGCCGCGCGGGTCCACTCGCCCAGCGATACCCGGGAACTCGGCGAGGCGCCGGAAGAAAAAGCGGTGCGGCCGCCCGCGCGCCTCCGCCGCTCGCCGAAAGGGGACCACCAGCGCCACGTTGGCAAGGTCGGGGCCGATCCGATTGAGTCCAGCGTAGCCCTGGTCCCCTACGTGCAGCTCCGCCACACCCTCCAGCCCATCGACACCGGTCAGGTGGGCCACGAACGCCAGGCGTCGAGGGATGCGGTGGTAGCGCCGCCCCAGGCGCCGGGCCACGATGGAGCGAAGACCATCCGCACCGACCGTAATCCGGGCGTGGAGGGGCCGGCGGTTTCCCGTTGAGTCCCGAAGCAGCGCCCCCGCCACCGCCCCTCCATCATATAACAGCTCCTCGGCGCTGAGTCGTTCGTCGAGTCTGGCGCCGGCCTGCCGGGCCGCCTCCACCAGCCGGGCATCCAGCACCCGTCGCGCCACGGAGAGTCCTGTAGGCCGGAACGGTTGACCTCCGGCCCGGGCGAAGAGGCCGGTGAGCCGGGACCCCCGGGGGGCGACTACCGTGGTACCCTGAAGCGGCTGTGCGCCTGCTTTCTCCAGATCTCCCACTATTCCCAGATGGTCCAGCCGCCGGACGGCTTCCGGGCTCAAGTACTCCGAGCAGGCCTTGTCTCTCGGAAAGCTGGCTCGATCCGCAACCATTACGCTGAGTCCGGCCCGAGCGAGATGGGTGGCGAGCGCGCTCCCGGCCGGACCCGCGCCAATCACCAGGACATCGAGCACTCAGGCCACCCGGGTGAAGAGGACGCCGTCGAGCAGCAGTCGGTTCCGGTTGAAGTCGTCGAAGGAGATCGAGAATCGCTCGGGAGTGCCACCGTCCAGCGCAATGAGGATGTCGGTCCCGTCGAGCTGGTATCGACAGTCGTGGCGGTGGATCCGGGGAAATCCTTCCACGGCGGAGAAGCTCTCGACGGTCTTGAGGCAGGAGCCGCCGGTGTCGAATCGGAAGGTCGTCGTGATTCGCTGCACGTCATTGACCACCGTGACGAGGAACACGTTTTGCCAGGTGCCCACGATGGCGGTGGTTCCCCCGCCTCCGCCGCTGCTGGTGCCGCCGCCATTTCCTTCTTCCAGTCCGGTTGGCGGTCGCGAGGTCGGTGAACAGGCGGTCAATGCGAGGAGAACCAGAGCCACAATGCCGCACCCCCCAACCCTGCGAGGGTGGTGGCCAATGCGTTGACCCCGTCGTTGGTGAGCCAGCCCAGCCCTGACACTGAAGTCGAGCGAGTCCCGCACCGGTGAACCCGCCGTTCAGTCGCGCAATCGCAGGTGCTGCATCGAAACTTCCCTTGCCAAAGGGCCCCGATTACGGAATCGGCGGCCATGCCCAGGAAACCTACTCCGCCCGCTGCCAGAAGCCGAGCGTCGTGAGTCAGGACCGCGGCGCAGGCCGCCACCAGGGCGCCACCCAGGGCTCCGCCCAGCGTTCCTATTGTGGTGACGCCCCCGCTGGTACCCGCCGGCACGGGGTGTCCCGAGATGATCGAATAGGGGTGCCGGGACGAGCGAGCGCCCCAGGAGGTGGCCCAGGTATCGGCGGCTGCGGCCGCCAGGCTGGCCGTGACGATCCAGATCGCCGGGCCGGGGAATTGCAGCCCAAGCAGCCCACCGAGTCCGGCGATGCCGCCGTTGGCCAGTACCTGCCAGTGGTCGCGGCCATGGTCTCTCGGGTCCAGCAGGGCCTTGGTTGGGTCAGGGAGGAGCCGGGAGACCAGGGTGGAGGGGATGAAAAAGGCGAGCAGGACGGCCCCCCCGCCCCATCCGGTCCCGCTCAGGATGGCGGTGCCGATCCCGGCAGCGGCAAGGGCCCCGCCTCGAGACAGGGCCCCGGTCCACCAGGCCAGGGCGGCCACCAGTGAACCGGCCAGCAAAGACACCAGTGGAGAAGAGGGGGCGCTCACATGACCTTTCCGAGTGGTTCAAACATATTTCTGAAACACCCACAACCCCCAAAGACATTGACCGAAAGCGCGACGGTCCACGCCATCATCCCGATGAGCCTCCTGGAGGCTCTGCGGAATCTGGACACACCGGTAGAGGATGGCCTGGAGGAGCTGGCGGGGGAGATGGTTGCCAAGCGGCTGGGGCTGAGCGCGACGGTGGCGGCCCAGATCCTTCGGTATCGCGATGCCGTCCGACACAATGGCCGGGTACCGCTGGACGAGGCGGTCGCGGTTTTTCGGCTGGCGGGGAGGCGCCCCGATGCGGCCCTGGTCTTCGCCGATGCCGGGCGGCGTGCGGCCCGTTATGCCGCTCGGCAGAGTGCCCTCACGGTGCGGGCTCTGGTACGAGCGAGTCCGAGGCCGCTGAGCCGTCGAGTTGGGGGCCGGGCCGCCCGCGGGGTGGCGCGACGGTTCCTGCACACCGACCTCGAATTCGGATCCCAGGGGGCCACGGCCCGGGTCGCCATCCCGCTCTCGCTGATGGCCCATCCCGATGGCCGGGCCTGTACCTTCTACGGCGCGGCGCTCGGGGAGCTGCTCCGCCGCTTTACCGGTTTCGAGGGAGCCATGCTTCACGACAGCTGCCGCGGACGCGGCGCTTCGGTCTGCCATTGGCGGGCCGCTTCGGGGGGAGGATACCAGTGACGGCGTTGGAACGGGTGGATTGGGGAGATCTCAGGGAACAGCTCGCCCAGATGGGAGCGGATGCCTGGCTCTTGTGGTCCTTCCGCGGGGTCAACCCGGTCGCCGACCGCGTGCTGGGCATGGGGGGGATGGGGACCCGGCGACTCTTCGTTCTGTTGCCGCGGGACGGTGAGGCGGTGGCCGTCGCTCACCGGATCGAGCTCCAGCCGCTGGCCGCCTTTCCGGGCCGGGTGATCGCCTACTCGCGCTGGCAGGAACTGAAGGATGCGTTGAAGGGACTGGTCGCCGGGCGAACCGTGGCGATGGAAGTCTCCGAGGATGATGCGGTGCCGTACCTGGACCGGGTGCCTTATGGAGTAGTCCAGCTGATCCAGCGCCTGGGCGGGCGCGTGATCTCCTCGGCTCCGCTGGTCACCCGTTTCGCGGCCACCTGGAGTGGGGCCGAGCTGGAAGATCATCTGTTCGCGGCCGAGATCCTGGCGGAGATCGCCCGGGCGGCCGTGGCGGAAACGGTGCAATCCCCCGCGGGCGTGACGGAGTTCGAAGTGCAACAGAAGGTGGCGGCGGCGGTCCAGGCCAAGGGTCTGGTTTTCGATCATCCTCCCATTGTCGCCTTCGGGGCCAACACGGCGAATCCGCATTACGAGCCGAAGTCCGGAAGGAGCGCCGCGCTGAAGGAAGGAGACGTCGTCCTGTTGGACCTCTGGGCCGGCCGCCGAATGGATACCGTGTTTGCGGACCAGACCTGGATGGGATTCGCCGGGGCGCGTCCTACCGAGCGGGTGCTCCGGGTCTGGGAGACCGTCCGCTCCGCCCGGGATGCGGCGATTGCCTTGCTCCGTGAGCGGTGGCGCGCGTCGGAGCCAGTCTACGGCTTCGAGGCCGATCAGGCCGCCCGGGGAGTGATCGATGGCGCCGGTTGGGGAGCGGGCTTCGTGCATCGGACCGGGCATTCGATTGACCGGGACCTGCACGGCTCAGGGCCGCACCTGGACGACTACGAAACCCGGGACGACCGCCGGCTGGTGGCGGGGATCGGGTTTTCGGTTGAGCCCGGGATTTACCTGCCGGGCGAGTTCGGAATGCGGTCCGAAGTAAACGTGCATTTGGAGGCCGCAGCACCCCGCGTAACCCCCCGGGAACCGCAGAGAAATCTGATTCTCAAGGCGAGCTAAGTGCTGGTGTTGCAACGTGGAAAGCCGTTTCGAATGGAGCCCTCCGTTCGAATGTGACACAAACTTGACATGTGATTTAGCGCACCGCATATTGGCCGACGCTGCCTCTGGGCCGCAGAGGCGAGTGCGTCGTTTTTCGGTGTTCAACCCACAAATCTTTTCCCCTGTACTCCGGACCCCCGCCGGCGATTGCCGGACCCCGGGTGGAGTCTAGGCGGAGGCCCCACAAACCCTTGTTTCGGCAGCTCGTCCGCGGAGCTTCTCCGGATCGGATCGAGCATCGCCGCCAGTAAGGAACGAGGTCGGAAGTTTCTCGACCCCTCTCCAGCCCGGTCCGTTGGCGTCCGGGGTTGATGTCCAGGCGAGGCGACTTCGTTGAACACGGTGATGTGTCGGCGGTTTGACGGTTGGCAAGGCGACGTTCCCGTTTTCGGCTCCCCACTGAAGCAGCAGGCATGCAGTTCACTCTGATCCTTCGTTAGCAGGAGGAACCATGGTTCGAGCACTTCGTCGGATGCTCGCAACGGTCGGCGCCGTGGCTCTGCTCCCGTTTGGACTGGCGGCACAGGAAGCCGCCACCATCGGCGGGCAGGTATTGAGCCAGGACGGAAAGCCGATCCCCGGGGCGACGATCGCCATCCCCGAGATGGGGTTGGGGGCCACGTCGCGGACGGACGGGCGGTACACGGTGACCGTCCCCGCCGCACGGGTTCAGGGCCAGCGGGTCAGCGTCACCGCCCGCGCGATCAACTTCAAACCCATGACGGTGCAGGTCACCATCGCACCGGGGCAGCAGACCCAGGACTTCACCCTCGCACCGAACCCGTTGCAGCTGGGTGAAATCGTCGTGACCGGTACCGGCACGACGACTGAGTCCGAAAAGCTTCCCAACGTCCGCAGCAACGTCAGCGGGGAAGCCATCACCAAGACGAACGAGAGCAACGTCATCCAGGCCCTGGCAGCCCAGGCCCCTGGCGTCCAGGTCAGCCAGCAGTCCGGCGAACCCGGCGCAGGCTCGTTCATCAACATTCGCGGTATCCGCACCATTTACGGCGATGCGCAGCCGCTGATCGTCGTAGACGGTACCCCGGTCAACAACGACACCTACTCGACCGGTCAGTTCAATCCGACCGACGAGTTGGCCACCCCCGAGGTGGCCGGTGTGGCGAACGGGAACCGGGCCGAGGATATCAACCCGAATGACATCGAGAGCGTCGAGATCCTGAAGGGTGCGGCGGCGAGCGCGCTGTACGGCTCCCGCGCGGCTTCGGGCGTGATCCTCATCAAGACCAAGAGTGGACGCGCCGGGCCGACGCACTTCTCCATCGGGACCTCGTACTCGAGCGACCACGTTGCGCACTACTACGATCTGCAGACGCGGTGGGGTCAGGGCGCCAACGGGATCGACCCCCGTGTCGCCAACCCGGCTGCCTGCGACGCGCCTTCCGGCGCCTGCCGGCGCAGCTGGGGTCCGGATCTGACCGATCCGGCCACGGCGGCCCTGGGCGTGCCGACCACGGTCTACGATCACGCGCAGGAAGCGTACACGGACGGCTACAACTCGACGACGAATGCGACGGTGTCCGGCGGCAACGATCGGACGACGTTCTTCGTTTCGGGTGAGTACTTGTACAACCGCGGCGTGTTCGTAGGGCCGAACAACAAGTTCCAGCGCGGAACCGTCCGCGTGAACGCATCCCAGCGGATCGGCGAGGCGTTCAAGGTTGGCGCCAACGTGTCCTACGCCAACACCTTCGGTCAGTTCGTGCAGCGTGGTAACAACGTGAACGGCCTGCAGCTGGGCCTGCTCCGTACGCCGCCGAACTTCAACAACCTGCCCTATCTCGATCCCGTTACCGGCACCCACCGCTCGTACCTGTTCCAGCATCCGACGGCGACGGACATTGCGGTGAACCGCGGGTTCGACAACCCCTTCTACACCCTGTACGAGGGACAGAACACCTCGCAGGTCAACCGCGTATACGGGAACGTCAACCTGGATTACCAGGCGACCAAGTTCCTGAAGTTCGGGTACACCCTGGGTGGTGACTACAGCCAGGACGAGCGGATGGCGGCGGCCGGCCAGCAGTCGTCCGACGTGTCGGTCGGCGGCCGGGTGGTGGAAGGCAAGATCACCAACCTGTCACTGGACCAGAACCTGAACGGGACTGCCACTTGGCGGAAGGACGCCAACCTGGCCGGTACCGTCACGGTCGGGACCACGCTCAACATCCGGAACTACCGGGACCTGGGCAACACGGGCCGGACTCTGATCACCGAGCCTCCGTTCCGGCTGTCCAACACGGTGACCCGTGACCCCGTAGTCGACAACCAGTCGAACATCCACAACCTGTCGTTCTTCGGGCAGGCCACGTTCGACCTGTGGAACCAGTTCTACATCACGGCCGCGGCGACGCGGTTCGGGTCCTCGACCTTCACGCCGCAGAACCGCTACCGCTGGTATCCGAAGGTGGGCGCCAGCTGGGAGTTCACCAAGGCGTTGCATCTCTCGGAGGGGTCGTTCCTCACCTACGGGAAGCTGCGCGCGGCGTACGGCGAGGCGGGGACTGAGGCTCCTGCCTATGTATTCAACAATACCTACAATGCGCTGCCGTTCTTTGGCGCCGTACAGGGGACCTCGCTTACCCCCACGATCGGGGGCAATCCCGGTCTGTCGTCCAATGCCACGCTCGGCACCGATAACTTGGGCGCCGAGGTGAGCAAGGAGACCGAACTCGGCACCGACATCGGATTTTGGAAGGATCGGGCCGACATCAGCTTCACGTACTACCACTCGATCACGGACAACGTGATCGCCCCGCTGCCGCTGGCGCCCTCCTCGGGGTACCTGTTCCAGTGGCAGAACGCTCTGAAGCTGAAGAATGAGGGGGCGGAAGTCGCCTTCAACATCCGGCCGGTCGTGACTCGGGACGTGAGCTGGGACGTCGGACTCCAGTGGTCCAAGAACAAGAGCCGCACCCTCTCGATCGCGCACGGGGTCCAGTACGTGGGCACCGATCCGGCGGGAGCCACTGCCGAGTTCGTGCAGTGGGTCGCAATCCCGGGTGAGGAGTACGGTGTGCTCCGCAGCCAGGGCTGGGTACGTTGCGGTATCAGCCCGACCGGGACCCTGGGGAACAACGCCGGTGGTCAGGACAGTCTCGGGACGATGTGCGCCGGCCAGCCCAAAGGCGCGTTGTACCTGGATGCGACCGGCAACCCGGTTGCCGACCCGACGCTTCGGGTCGTGGCCAATCCCAACCCGAACTGGCTGGGCAGCGCCCGGACCAGCGTGCGTTGGAAGAAGTTGACCGTGTCCGGCCTGCTCGATGTCAAGAACGGCGGACAGGTCTGGAACGGCACCAAGGGCGCACTCCTCAGCTATGGTACCGCTGCGGAAACTGCCGTGCGTTGCACTTTCGTCTCCGGCAGCTGCGTGGGCAACGACAAGGTGCTCGGCAAGGACGCGGTTTACGGTTTCCCTGTACAGCCCACCGTCGGCGAGGGTATAAACACGGCAATCCCCATCGGCGCAGCCTTCTATCAGGGCGTGGCTGCCTGCCCCTTCACCGGCATCGACGACCCGTGCATCGAGGACGGCGGGTACGTGAAGCTGCGTGAGATCTCCGTGGGTTGGACGATGGATTACCCCTGGGTGCAGAAGTCCCTGGGGCTTTCCTCCATCGACGTCCGGGTCGCAGGGCGGAACCTGCACACCTGGTCCAACTACTCCGGGTACGACCCCGAGGCCAACCTGGGCGGCAACATCAGCGCCCGGTCGGCTGACTACTTCAATGCCCCGCAGACACGCTCGTTCGTGTTCTCGGTGACACTCAATCGCTAAGGCGAAGGAGCGCGTCTCTATGCGGAAATTCATCCATGCGGTCATGCTGGCATCCGCGGCGGCGGTCGGCGCCACCGGATGTAGCAACTTTCTCTCAAGCAATGACGTATCGTTGGACCCCAACCAGCCGAGTACCGCAACGGCATCGCAGTTGTTCCAAGGGGTTCAAGCGAGCCAATGGACGGAACAGGAGGCTCTCCTGGGCATCACTACCTGCGTCTTTATCCAGCAGTGCAGTGGTCGGGGCAGCGGCCGGTTCTTGGACAGCTACACGCAGTACATCTTCAGCGCCCAGGACTTCAGCTTCGACTACGGGCAGATGTACCTGGGTGGTGGGCTGGTGGATATCCATACGGTCGAGGCTGCGGAAGCAGGTGCGGGTAACGTCGGATTCCTCGGCGTAGCCCGCATCTATGAAGCCTTGGTCATGAGCACGGCGGCTGGGATCTGGGGGGACATTCCCTGGAGCGAGGCAGGCGACCCGGTCAACCACCCCCTGCCAGCGCTGGACAGGCAGATGGACATTTACAACGGGCTGTTGGGACTGCTCGACAGCGCCATCGCCAACCTCAGCGTGCCGATAAGCAGCACGAACCCTGGGCCGGGTGGGTTCGATCTGGTGTTCGCCCGGTTCAACGATCCGGTGGCCGATCCGACCGGTGCGGTCTGGCGCCTTCAGTGGACCCGTGTGGCCCATACGCTCAAGGCCAGGATCTACTTGCACATGGCCGAACTGAATGGGGCAACCGCCTACGCCTCGGCGGTCACGGAAGCCAATCAGGGCATCAACAACATCGACGAGAGCTTCCGGGCGCAGCACAGCACCACGGCCAATGAAGGCAACCAGTGGTGGCAGTTCAACGTCACGGCCTTCGGCCGCGACCTGACCGCTGGCATCCCGTTGGTCAACCTGATGAACAACCGGGACGGCGTGGCAGGAAACGCCGATCCCCGGCTGCCGGAGTATTTCGGTTGTGCTCCCGGAACCAGCCCCTGCCAGTACATCGGCAACGGCTTCCCCGCGGATCCCACGCCTCCCTCCTACATCGAGGGGACGCGGAACGTCGCGGACTACAACCAGGGGATCGTGACCTGGGAAGAGAATCAGTTGATTCTCGCCGAGGCGACGTGCGCTCCCGCGCAGCTCGCCGGCGCAACCGGAGGCGTCGATCCAACGACGGTGTGCGCGGCCTCGGCTGGGTTCCTGAATGCGGAGCGTACCGCCCACGGCCTGGCCACCATCGCCACGCCGACCATTCGGGACATCATGGAAGAGAAGTACGTCGCGATGTTCCAGAATATCGAAGCCTGGTCCGACTACAAGCGGAGCTGCATTCCGGCGCTGGTGCCGAATAACGGCACGTTCGGCCCACCGTCGCAGGTCCCGGGTCGCCTGTACTACGGGGACTCCGAAGTCAACGCGAACTCGGACAACTACCCGAGCACGGCCGGTGAGTTGACCTTCGGCGGCAGTTTCGTGTCGGGTCAGAACATCGTTGGGTTCCGGAACCCCGATGACCCGAAACCCTGCCCGTAATGGAGGGGAGAACCCGGGGAGGCCGGTGCGGCTCCCAGGGGTAGGACGGATCAAAGCGTAACAAGCGGGGAGCGGGTCACGAAGATGTGATCCGCTCCCTGTCGCGCTCTTCAGGCGCTCTCGCTATGTTGTAGAGAGCAACGAGGGATGCAATGACCATCAAACATCTGGTAGTCGGGGCGGCGGCTGCGCTTCTCCTGACCGGCTGCTTCACCTACGTGCCCTACGAGCACGCGACTCCCCGGACCGGGGATCGCGTGACGGCGGACCTCACGCCGGACGGCTCGCAGGACCTGGCCCGTCTGGTGGGTCCCCGGGTCGGATCCGTACGGGGACAGATACTCAACGCCGATACCGACCGAATGCTCCTGTCGGTGAGCTCGACGACCAACTTTGACGATGAAACGACCGACTGGAAGGGTGAGACGGTCGCGGTGCCCATGGGCGGCGTGGATCACCTGCTGACCAAGAAGTTCTCGGTGGGCCGGACGCTTCTAGTCACTGCGGCCGCCGTCGGAGTTGGCCTGCTCGCCGGGAAAGTCGTTTCGGGGGTCGATAAGGGAAACAGCACTCAGAATCCTGGCGGAGGGGGGCAAAACCCCAACTAACGACAACTAACGATTTCCAAAGGGGCCTGGGGTTCCCTACCAGGCCCCTGGTTGTTTAGGGGGCCTCTAGTTGTGTAAGACCGCGATCGACTTGGTCAGGTCCTGCTCGAGGATCCACTCGATAGACATCCCCGGCTGCACGATCAGCTGATCGCTGGTTACCGGCTGGGCGTTGATGATGTTGGCGTTGATGGTCACCCTCCGGTTTCCGCCGACCGGCTCTCCGCGAAGTCGCACCTGCCGGCCCTGACCCAGATAATTGCGGGGCATCACCAGACTCACCTTCGTGGCCGCCGTCACCTCACCAAACCGGGTGCGCTGGCCGTCGTGAATGGCATAGATGTCGTAGTCGTTATACGTCTTGTTGTTCACGACCACGAGCACGTCGGCCTCCTGCGCTTCCGGATCAGGCGGTGCCGGGGCACGATTGGGAGAACACCCGCTGAGCGCCAGGACGGCGAAACAGGCGAGGACGGCCACGCCAAGAGGCTGAAGCCGCCGGCGATGGAGTGGGTTCATTGGGCACCTTCCTGAAGAAGCTCGCTCCCTAGTGGAGCGTGACCGTAGACTTGTCTAGATCCTGCTCGAGGGTCCACTCGATCGACATCCCAGGTTGAACCACCAGCGACTGCGTGGTGAGCGCTTTTAGAAGGGTGAACGGGGCGGAGGGAGGCGGCGCCCCGACCTGTTCTATGCGAAGCCGGACTTGCCGGCCATTTCCCAACAGCGTCCTGGGCATGATCAGGCTGACCTCACTGGATGCGGTCGTCTGGCCGAATCGCGTCCGTTGGCCATCATGGATCGAGTAAACGGCATAGTCGAAGTAGGTCTTGTTGTTGATCACCACCAGCACATCGGCCTCACGCGCCTGTGGATCGGGGGCAGGAGGTGGATGGCTGGCGGAGCAGCCCAAGCCCAGGCAGGACCCGAGGAGGAGCCACCTCCACACGGGTCGGTCCGTCCGCTCAATCCTCCTGCTGGGTCCCACCTGCCTACTTCAGGAAGACCGAGGAGCTGGCGAGGTTGTTCTCGATCGTCCACTCGATGATGGCGCCAGGCTGAACCGTGATCTGCTGGCTCAGGACGTCCCTTCCACCTCCAGCGACCGGCGACCCCTTGAGCCGAACCGTGCGGCTCGTGGGGGTCAGGTAACTGGCGGGCATCGAGAGTGTGGTGGTCGCGGTGGCGCGAGCCGTCCCGATGCGCCGGGACTGCCCCTGGGCCACCGCATATACATTGACGTCCGAGTAGGCCTTGTTATTCACAGTCACCACGATCGCGGCCTCCCGCTCCTCCGGAGTCGGAGGGGTAGGGGTACTCTTGCTGCAGGACAGGACCAGGGTTCCCCCTACTGCGGCCAGGATCAAGGAGAAGGATCGACGACGTGAAATACCCATGGTGTTGACTCCCATGCGGTGGAATGCCTTGGACGGCGTGCGCCGAACCGGCTGATTGTGAAGGTTGTGTCCTAAAGCTGCCGCACGGCTCCGTGTTGTCAATACTCGGCGGAGTGCGGGAAAGATTCGATTTGTAAAGCAGCGGATTCGGCTCTGGAAGCGCTCTAGCGGACGTGCTGGTGCTCCGACGCGGGCATCTCCATGGGGCCATGCCCGGGAGAATCGGGCTGGTCGAGGATGATGACGTCCTTAGCCGAGGGCGCATGGCCGAACGGCAAGGCGCGGTCGATGCCCATGGCGGCGAAGAGGAGCGCCAGGTAGAGCAGAGAATAGCGATACATCCGCCACGCGGTCGGAGTCACCTGATGCTCGCGCAGGAGCCGCACGCAGTACCAGAGCAGCCTCCCGCCCAGCAGGGCCGCTGCCACCGCGTAGAACCATCCCAGCGCGCCGAACACCGAGGGCATCAGCGTGAGGGGAAGCAGCATCAGGGTATACAGGAGCATCTGGATCTTGGTCTCCCGATCGCCTCGCACGACCGGCAGCATGGGTACCCCGGCCCGCGCGTACTCGCCCTGCTTGATCAGCGCGAGAGCCCAGAAATGGGGCGGGGTCCAGTAGAATACGATTGCAAACAGATAGAGCGCCGCCAGATCCAGCTGGCCCGTCACGGCGGTCCAACCGACCAGCGGCGGAAAGGCGCCGGCCGCTCCTCCGATTACGATGTTCTGCGGGCTGGTCCGCTTGAGCCACACCGTATACACGAACACGTAGAACAGCAGGCCGCTCAGAGCCAGCCAGGCGCTCAGCGGATTCACGAAGTGCCAGAAGATGGCAAAGGCGAGGACACCGAGGCTCACCCCGAAGGCCAGCCCCGAGGCCGGCGACAGCCGGCCCGAGGGAATCGGGCGCAACCGCGTGCGCGACATCTTGTCGTCGATGTCCCGGTCGAACCACATGTTGATGGCGTTGGCGCCCCCCGCCATGAGGTACCCGCCAACGATGACCCAGAAGACCAGGGCGGCCGATGGCGTCCCCAAAGGGGTGATGAACATTGGTGCGACGGTCGTGACCAGGAGGAGAGAAATGATTCGGGGCTTGGTTAGCGTGAGCAGGTCACGCGCCAGCCCCGGCCGCTCGGCCTCGACCCTCTCTGTTGCGGCCACGAGGGCTGGGGTCCGCGCCGAGTACCAGACCAGGACCGCGAGCAGGCTCCAGAGCAAGGTGCCGGTGAGGAGATGCGCCGCCCGGAGAGCGGGAGGCAACAGGTTGAGCACCATCGCCGCAGCCACGCCGATCTGCGCCAGGGTCGCGATCAAGACGGCGAGCGCGGACAGTCGCAGCGGACGACGCTCCGGCTCCGAGCCACGCCACTGGCGAATCGTGACCAGAGTGATCAAGGCCAGCAGCAGGAAGGCCAGAATCCGATGCGTCCATTGCACCAGGCCGAGGGTCGTGGCCGGAGGCCCCAGCCGGCCTTCACACAGAGGGAAACCCTGACAAACCAGCCCGGCGTTCAGGTTGGCGACCAGCGCGCCGTAGAAGATCACCACGAACCCGAGCCCGGCCGTAAGCAAGACCAACGGGTGGTCCCGGTGCCGGCGCTCGGGAGGCAGGAGGGGGCTCGTGCTCCGAAGCGCACAGACCATTACCACGGCCAGCAAGACCATCGCGTTGAGGAGATGGACGACCACCACCGCGGGCGGGAGATCCAACTTGACGATGATCGGCCCCAGGATCACCTGGAACTCGAGGAGGACCACCGCCAGCGTCGCCGGTGCCCGCAGGTACCGATCCTGGCGATGCCGGCGCCACGCGACGAAGCCCAGCGCGAAGATGCAGACGGTGACCAGCGCTGCGACCCAGCGATGCCCGATCTCGATCAGCGTCGGGAGATCCAGCGGCGGGAACCACTCTCCTTTGCAGAGCGGCCAGTGGGCTCCGCACCCCATTCCGGAGCCGCTGATCCGCACCCAGCCGCCCAGCACGATGAGCCCGAAAACCAAGCCCACCCCAGTCCACGACAGCCTTCGGTAGAGCCGCGAGTCTCCGCGAGCTGGCTCCGCCATCACCCGACCTCCGAATTCTGTAACTTATTGTGGGACATTGTGATACGGCCGCCAGCCTGGAGGGACCAGCACCCCCAACTCACGCCTGGCCGGCAAAGCAATCGGATAGGGAAGGGGTTGTCAAGCAGGGAGGACCGGAATGCGCCGTCCTTCGATCGACTGTTTCGCCAATACCGGGCGGTCGCTAACCTGCACTCAACTCCGAATCACAGGTTCGCATGGCTGAACCAGGGATGACGACAGTCGACCCGTGGGGAGAGCGACTGCCGCGCCGCCTCGGTCTCGCGAGCGCCATCGCCGTGCTGGTCGGGTCCACCATCGGGAGCGGGATCTTTCGGGTACCCGCCGCGGTGGCGGCTCGCCTGGGCGATCCGACCCAGGCGCTGGTGGCCTGGGTGCTGGGCGGTGTCTTCGCGCTGTTCGGCGCGTTGACGCTGGCCGAGGTGGCCGCGGCACTGCCCCGGTCGGGCGGAGTATTCGCCTACATCCTCGAGGGGTTCGGACCGCTCCCCGCCTTTCTCTTCGGCTGGACCGAGCTCACCGTGATTCGCGCCTCGGCGCTGGGAGCCATTGCCACGATCTTCGCCGAATACCTCGGCTATTTCATTCCCCTGAATAATCAGATGGTCCATCTGATCGCGGCGATCGGTATCGTCCTGGTGGGCGCGTTCAATTATGTGGGCGTCTCGCTCGCCGCCGCGATCATGAATTTCATCACCGCGGCCAAATATGCGGCCCTCGCCGCCCTGGTCGGGCTGGCGTTCTTCGCCGGAGAGGGAAGTGCCGCGCATCTCGTTTCGGGCGGCGGCGGAACGGCGGGGTTCCAGCTCTCGCTGTTCGCCACGGCGCTGATCCCGATCATGTGGACCTACGACGGGTGGGCCGATCTCTCGTTCATGGGGGGAGAGGTCAAAGATCCGGGGCGAACCCTCCCGCTGGCTCTGATCGCGGGTACCGCGCTGATCGTGGCCGTCTACGTCCTGCTCAACGCCGCCTACATCTACCTGGTGCCGATCCCGGAAATGGCCCAATCGCGATTGATTGCGGCGACCGCGGCTGAGCGGATTCCTCTCCTGGGGCCGCGGGGCGGCGGGGTCATCGCCGCCGTGGTCATGCTCTCCTGCTTCGGGACGCTCAACGGGTCCATGATGACCGGGCCCCGGATCTTCTTCGCCATGGCTGACCGCGGGCTCTTCTTCCGCGGCATCGCCCGGATCTCACCCCGCTTCCAGAGTCCCTCGGTGGCGATCTGGCTGGCGACCGGACTGGGAGTGCTGTATGTGCTGTTCAACGATTTCCAACAGCTGGCCGACAAGTTCATCCTGGGCATCTGGCCGTTCTACGCCCTGGCGGTGGCCGCCGTCTTCGTGCTCAGGAAGCGGCGACCCGAGCTCCCTCGCCCCTACCTGACCTGGGGCTATCCCGTGGTGCCGATCCTGTTCCTCGTGGCCTCGGTGGCGATGGTGGCCAACGCGCTGATCACCGACCCCATCAACACGGGGATCACCTTCGCGATCATCGTGGCGGGGATACCGGGGTACTACGGATGGAGAGCGCTGGAGCGAAGCCGCTGAGGGAGATGTTGCTCAGAGCAGGCGCAAGGCGAGATCCAGCGCCTTGACGCTGTGGGTGAGCGCGCCCACCGAGATGAAGTCGGCTCCCGCCTCCGCGTAACGGCGCACATTCTCCAGTGTAATTCCTCCACTGGCTTCGATCTCGATCCCGGGTGAGAGGCGCCTGGCCGCCGTGGCCCAGGCACGCAAGGTGTCTGGCGACTGGTTATCGACCAGGATCCTGGTGGCGCCGGCGGCGCAGGCCTGTTCCATCTGGGAATCCGACTCCGCCTCGACGTAGCAGGTCTTCACTCCACGGACCCGCGCCGCCTCGAGCACCTGGGCCAGAGTCCGTCCGGCCCGGGCCAGAGCCTGCCAATGGTTGTCCTTGATCATGATTTCGTGGGCCAGGTCCAGGCGGTGCCGCTGTCCACCACCGGCCAGGACCGCGCTCACATCGAACGCCCGTAGCCCCGGCGCCGTCTTTCTGGTGTGCAGGATCTTGCAACGCGTGCCGGCGACCGCTTCCACGAACCGACGCGTCAGGGTGGCGATACCGGAGGCGCGTTGTAGCGTGTTGAGCAGCGGTCGCTCGACCCGGAGCAGGGTCGCGAGCGGGCCCTCGATAGTCGCGACCGTGGCTGCGGGACGAAACGTAGCCCCCTCCGGTCCACTCCAGGCGATCGGCCGACAGCCGACATGTCGCGCCAGGGCGTCGGCGTAGGTCTGCCCGGCCAGCACCCCCTCCTCCCGGGCCTCGACTGCGGCCCGGCCCACCAGCTCGACCGGGACGGTGAGCTGAGTGGTGAGATCCCGCGACCCGTCCTCCTCGAGCATCCAGCGAGCGAGGCGGTCGGGGTCGGAGTGTTGTTCGTCCTGATCCTGAAGGGTCAGGCCGGGCTGAGTCCGGCGGGGCGGGGGCGGGGGCGACTGCGACGGGCGATCACCGGTCACGGCTCACTTCCCCAAGGCGACCATGCGGTCCAGCGCGGCCCGGGCGCGGGCGGCGATGTCCGGCGGCACCGTGACGTGGTAGCGGTCCAGTCTGAGGGCCTCGAGGGTGTTGCTCAGCGTGATCGTCTTCATGAACGCGCACACCGCCTCAGGATCAGCCGCGTAGAACTGCTTGCTGGGTGCCACCTGCTTCATACGGTGCATGATGCCGGTCTCGGTCGCCACGATGAACGACGGCGCCGGCCGCTCCCGAGCCAGGTTTACCATGCCCTCGGTGGACGCGATGTGCAGTCCTCCGGGCTTGATGTCTCCCATGCCCATGGCATAGATCAGCTGACCGGCGCAGCCACATTCGGGGTGAACCAGCACCTCGGCTTCCGGGTGCTGGCCGCGCGCCTGGTTCAAGGTCTCGGTGCGGATGCCTTTGTGCACGTGGCACTCGCCCATCCAGACCTCGATGCGGCGCTCGGGACGGCTGCGTCGCATGTGCGCGCCCAGGAAGAAATCGGGGCAGAAGAGAATCCCGCGGTCGGCGGGAATGGCGTCGATGACGGCGAGGGCGTTCCCGCTGGTGCAGCAGTAGTCGAGCTCAGCCTTGACCTCTGCGGTGGTGTTCACGTACCCGACTGCCAGGTAGCCGGGGAATTTCGCCTTCCACTTCCTGACGTCCTCGGCCGTGATGGTGTCCGCCAGCGAGCATCCCGCCCGGAGATCGGGGAGCAGGACGCGCTTGCTCGGCGCCAGAATGGCCGCCGTCTCCGCCATGAAATGGACTCCGCAAAAGACGATGATGTCGGCGTCGGTCGCCGCTGCCTTCCGCGAGAGGCCCAGCGAGTCGCCGACGAAATCGGCCACGTCCTGCACCTCGGGGCGCTGGTAGTTGTGGGCCAGGATTACTGCGTGACGGTCCCGGGCCAGCGCTCGGATTTGACCCTGGAGGCCCGGGATGTCGGCGTCGGAGTAGCCCGGCGCCTCGATGAGCGGAAGCCGGGTCGCCATCAGCCGGAGTCGCCGGTTCGGGCCAGGGGCGGGTAATCCAGGCGCCGGTGGCCGCCGCGACTCTCCCGGCGATGACGCGCGGCGCGGGTGATCAAGCTGGCGACCATGAGCTGATTGGCGGTCCGCCAGGCAGCGGCAGGCGTGTGACGCGCCAGTCGCGCCAGGGTCCGTTCGGCCAGGACCAGCGACCGCTCGGTCCGCTGCAAGCCGACGTTGTTGGTCATGGTGAGTCGCATTTCCTGGCGGATCGCCTCGCACTGAGCGTCGCCATCCGGCTCCTCCACCGGAAGACTGATCCCGACTCCGCCGGCCACCTGGTCGATTTCGAAAGCCGGCTCGAGGCTGAGGGCTCGCGCGACGCGGTCGGCAAAGACCAGCCCCTCGAGCAGGGAGTTGGAGGCCAGGCGGTTGGCGCCGTGAACTCCGGTGCAGGCGACCTCTCCCACCGCCCAAAGGCCCTCGACCGTGGTACGCCCCTCCAGGTCGGTCCGGATCCCGCCCATGGCATAGTGAAGGGCCGGCGCGACCGGCAGGAGATCCTTGCCGGGGTCGAGGCCGTGCTCGGCCAGAATCCGCGTGACACCGGGGAACCGGTTGGGAAAGTCTTCGATCTCGCGCACATCCAGCCAGGCTCCACCGGTGGCGTCCGCGGTGGCGACCGCGCGGGCGACCACATCGCGGGGAGCCAGCTCGCCACGGGGATCGGCATCAAAGGCGAATCGCCGTCCGTCCTTGTCCACCAGAATCCCTCCGGCTCCCCGGATCGCCTCGGTGACGAGTGGCGCGGGGTTCACCCCGGGGAGCTTGAGCGCGGTGGGGTGGAATTGGAGGAACTCGATGTCCCTGAGCTCGGCCCCGACCTGATGGGCCAGCGCCCAGCCGTCTCCGGTCGCGACCAGGGGATTGGTCGTGACCTGATAGAGCTGGCCCACGCCACCGGTGGCCAGCACCACCGCCGGGGCCCGGAGGTAGACGCGCCGGCCGCTCACCTGGGCCACCAGACCGGTGACGCGATCCGGTCCCTTGAGCAGGGCCCGGACTTCGGCGTGCTCGTGAATCTTGACCAGCGGGTGGCTACGGACGATGGCGGTGAGCCAGCCGATTAAAGCGGCCCCGGTTTGATCGCCGCCGGCGTGGATCACGCGGGGCTTGGTATGGGCGGCCTCCAGACCGAACCGCAGCTTCCCGTCCGCGGAGCGATCGAAGGTGGCCCCCATCGCCAGTAATTCGCGGATTCGGTCGGGCCCTTCCTTGGTCAGGATCCAGACCGCTTCGGGATCGGACAGGCCGTCACCGGCGGCCAAGGTATCGGCGGCGTGCTGAAGCGGGCTGTCTCCCGGCCCCAGCGCGACCGCGATTCCGCCTTGTGCCCAGGCACTGGCGCTATCCCAGATTCCGCCCTTGGTCAGGAGGACCGAGGGTCGCCCTTCGACGGCCAGCCGCCAGGCCGTCCAGAGGCCGGCGATACCGGTGCCTACGATGATGGGACGAGCGCTCATATGTCATGAAATATAACGGCTGAAAACGACGGTCGGCGGGTCAGGTCCGTACGCGAGCGAGGAGCCAAACCGAGATCGCCAGGACCATCCCGTTGGGCACCCAGGCTGCCACGGTGGGATCCATGATCCCGCTGGTTCCCACCGCCTTGGAGAGCTGGATGAGGGAGAGAAAAAGGACCGTGGCCAGGAGGCTGATGCCGATGCCGAAGGCCGGCCCGGAGCGCGGCGAGCTGTACGCGAGCGGGGCGCCCAGCATGGCCACGATGAAGCAGGTGGCGGGGAGAGCGAGCTTGAGCGCCAACTCTACTTCGAGCTTGCTGGTGTCGTTCCCCGAGCGTTTCAAGGCATCGATGTAGCGCCGCAGCTCTTCGTAGCGCATCTCCTGTGGCGCTTTGGCCTCCGCCATCAGATCCGAGGGGGACTGGGTCAGCGCGCGGAGGTGGGCGGTCTTGAAATGAAAGATCCGCTCCTCACCAGGCCCGGCGACCCGCTGGCTGGTGCCAGCCCAGAGGCTCCACTCGTGCCGTGTGTCGTCGAAGATGGCGCTGTCAGCCGCGATCGCCAGGTTGGGATAGTCGGTGCCCCGGCCCTGGCGCACGAACACCAGGTTCCGCATCGCCTGCTGGTTGAGGTCAAGGCTCCTGATGGTGTAGACCCACCCCTGCTCAGCGCGGTACACGAAGTTGTAGCGAGCCAGTTTGGGGCGTACGGGTCTGGCCCGCTGGAGCTCGCTCTGCTTGGCGGTGGCGGCGGGGGCGAAGTTCCCGAGAACGCCCGAGAGCCCCGAGGCCAGCAGCGCCGTGATCAGAATCGGGGTGCAGAGCCGGAGGAACCCCCGGCCGCCCGCCTTCATCGCGGTGATCTCGGAGTTCCGAGCCAGGTTGCCGATGGTGAACACGGTGGCGAAAAGCACCGCCGCCGGCATCACCTCGAACATGTGCTCGGGGAGGGCGTAGACGTAGCTCACCAGAATCTGCTTGGCGGTCAGCCCGCGACTCAGCAGCCGCTGCAGCGAGTCGGTGAGATTGATGATCACCGAGATCACCGGAAAGCCCACGGCGGTCAGGCCGAAGATCAGGAGCCACGACCGCATCACATAGCGGTCCAGGATGGGCAGGCCGATCACGCGCGTCGCCGGGTGAGGCGGCTGGTGAGGGCGTCGACGATCTCGGCGAAGTCCCCACCGCGGGTGGAGCCCGATTCCCGGCTGACCCGGTACAGGCCGATCAGTCCCAGGACCAGGAGAATCAGGTTGGGGCCCCACATGGCGACCCAGGGAGAGATGAACCCTTCGTCCCCCAGGCTCTCGCCGGCGATGAGGCCCACGTAGTTGAGCGCGAATACCGAGAGCCCGCCGCCCAGGACGAGGCCCACGCCGCCCCTGGGGAATCGGAGGGCCATGGGCACTCCGACGATCACGAACACGATGCAGGCCGCGCTGATTGCCCACTTCTTGTGCACTTCAACCGAGTACTGGTGCTGGCGGAGACCGGCGCCCCGCGCGTTGTCGCGGGCCGATGCCACCTCTCCCCACGTGGAGAGGTGGACCGGGGACCTGGTCCCGAAGCCGGGCCGCTGCGTCGGTGGGACCTGGACTGGAGGGGTGGCCTGCGCCTGGGCGGCGTTCGGGAAGAACAGCTTCCCCATGTGGTGAAACAGGAGGCAATACCCGGTAAGGCTCGGCGCAGGAAAAGGAGCGGCCGGCGGAGGCGGCGCCAGACCGAGGATGAATCGGAGATCGTGCCGTACCAGGTCTTCGCGCCGCTGGTCGGCCAGCGCGATGTCGCGCTCGGCATCGTGCACCACGCCCAGCATCTCGCAGGTCGTCATCTCGCGGTCGCCACGGACGTCGTCGGCCATGCTCAGTTCGAGGTGGTTGGCCACGTCGCGCACACGGATATCGTCGACCGTGAAGTAGGTCAGCTGCTGCACTTCCTCCTGGTCGATCTTGAACTCCTGGATCGACCCGGAGTAGAGTCGCAGGCTGAGATCGGCGCCGCCCGGGGCCATCGCCATTCGGCCGCTGTCGGCATAGATGATCCGGCGCCCCTTGTTGGGGGCCAGGTCGAAGATGGTCACGTTGCGCAGGCGGCCGCTGGGAGGATCGATGCGGCTGGCCCTGAGGAAGAACCCCGCCTGGGGGATTTCGTTGATGACCTGCTCGCGCATTTCCAGGGTCGGCTTCTTGCGCTGGATGTTGATCAGCAGATTGCGGAGCCGCGCGTTACTCTTGGGCAGGACCTGGTCGGTGAAGGCGAAGTTCACCATCGCCAGCACCGTAGACGCCAGCAGGAGCGGCGCCACCACCTGACCAACGCTCACCCCGTTCGCGCGCATGGCCGTGATCTCGTTGTCCGCGGCCAGATGGCTGATGCTGTAGAGCACGGCGAGGAGCACCGCCATGGGGAGCGTCATGGCGACGATGAACGGCAGGCACAACCAGAAGACTTCGCCGATGACCGACCAGGGCAGCCCCTTGCCGACCAGGTCGCCGAACCGGCGAGCCACCTGGTTGAGCAGCATGAGGCTGGTCATGGCCGCAAAGGCGTACAGGAAGGGCGGCCACAGTTGACGAAGGAGGTAACGGTCGAGCAGGCGCACGCGTTCTAAGTCTCCGCATTGTAAGCGCTTCCACCAGCCATTATAATTCCGCGCCGGCGAGCCCCTCAAGAGCTATCGGCGTAACGGCCACCCCTCTCCAGTACCCCGGCCGCCCCGTTCCCAGCCTGCGTGAGCCATGAGTCCTCGTGTCCGTTGGTCCTGGCTGGTTCTCCTATTCCTACCGTCCTGCGAGCGTCCCAAGCCACCCAGCGAGTTCGATGCCGCCTTCGCCCTGGCGACCATCGAGCGACAACTGGCTCCCGGACCCCGAGTGCCCAACACGCCGGCCCATCGCGCGACCGGAAACTGGCTCGATTCGCTGCTCCGGACCCGGGCGGACACGGTCATCGTACAGGCGTGGACCCACGTGGACGCCGCCGGAGACTCGCTCGCGCTCCGGAATTTTCTGGCCCGATTCAATCGTAGCGCTCCCGACCGGATCCTGCTTCTGGCTCACTGGGACAGCCGGCCGCGATCGGACGGACCCAACTCTCGCAATCCCCAACTACCGGTGCCGGGCGCCAACGACGGTGGCTCCGGCGTCGCGGTGCTCCTGGGAGTGGCCGATGCGCTTCATCGGCGCGCGCCGGAGCGCGGAGTGGATCTCCTCTTCGTGGACGGAGAGGACTTCGGCGACTTCACCAACCATCCGCTGGACGTCCTGATCGGCTCCCGATATTTCGCCGCCCATCAGCCCGACGGTCCCCGCCCGTCTTACGCGGTGCTCTTCGATCTGGTGGGCGACAAGGATCTCCAGATCTACGAGGAAGGCAACTCGCTGACCGGGGCGCCCGAGATCGTGGACAAGGTCTGGGCGGCGGCGGCGGCCCTGGGCTACCAGAAGTATTTCGTGGCCTCGCCCAGGCACACGCTGATCGACGACCATGTGGAGTTGCAGAAGGTGGGAATCCGCGCGATCGACGTGGTGGATTTCGACTACCCGTACTGGCACACACCCGACGACACCTTTGACAAGGTGAGCGCCGCCAGTCTCAAGATCGTGGGAGACGTGGCGCTGAAGCTGACCCGGGAGCGTTAGCGGCGGCCGGCGCGATCCGGTGATGCGCTGCGGGTTATTGATCCCGGTCCCCGTCGCGCACGAAATAGGATTGGGGCATGGTTCGCCCCGAACACCGCGCCGCTCTCCTCTTGCTCGGCCTGGCGGTCGCGGGGCAGGCCGCCCGCACCTGGTTGAGCGAGCCGGGAGAGCCGCCCGGAGAGGCCCGCCTGTTGAGCGGGGGACCGCCGCGTGGGGTGGAGGCCCATCGCGACAGTGCCGCCCGAGCCTCCAGCCCGCTTGGGACCGGGGAATTAGTCGACCTGGACCGGGCCTCCCTTCGAGAGATCCTGCGCATTCCCCACCTGGGTCCATCCCTGGCGCGGGCGATCGTCGCCGACCGAAACGCTCGGGGGCCGTTTGGGGACCTGACCGGCCTGGACCGGGTAGCGGGAGTCGGCCCCGGCCTGCTGCGAGCGATCGCGCCGCATGTACGGTTCTCGGGGACGCCCAGACCGGCCTCCCCCAGCCTCTCTCTCGATCCCCCACCTGTTCTGCAACGGTCCACCGCAGACTGCCACTGGGCTCACTGCGGGTCCTCACGCCTGGACCTCAATGTGGCTAGCGCAGCGCAGCTCGAACGGCTTCCGGGGATCGGCCCATCCCTTGCAAGTCGCATCGTCGTCTTCCGCGGGAAGCACGGGCCATTTGCCTCGGTGGACGACTTGGTTCGGGTAGGGGGGATAGGCCCGGCGACCCTGCAGCGGGTCCGGGATCGGGTGGAGGTGAAGCCTTTCCCTCCTTGACACCCCTCCGCGCTGTTCTACCTTAATAACTGGCTGTCGTAAACCGTTGTCATTCCTCATCCTCCGGACACATCAGGGGCCATGGCGACCGCAGCAGCCGGGAACGAACGGCTTGGCGACATCCTGATCCGGGAAGGCCTCATCACCCGGGACCAGTTGTCATCGGCGCTGACCGAGCAGCGGTCCAGCGGTCACCGGCTGGGCTACGTGTTGGTCAAGCTGGGACTGGTTCAGGAGATCGAGGTCACCAAGGTCCTGGCGCGGCAGTATCGGATGCCGGCGGTGGATCTCTCCCGGTTCGAAGTCGACCCCAAGATCGTCAAGCTGATTCCCGGAGATTTCGCGCTCAAGCACGTCGTACTCCCGCTCAAGCGCGAGGGGCGGACGCTCACCGTCGCGATGGCCGATCCGACCAACTCGGGCGTCATCGACGATCTCAAGTTCATCACCCGCTACGATCTCTTTCCGGTCATCGCCGGCGAGTACACGCTTCGCACGCTGATCGAGAAGCACTACGAGTCGAGCGACCAGCAGCTCCAGACCCTGCTCAAGGACATGGAGGGGCTGGGCGAAGACGTCGAGGTGGTCGAGGAGCAGGAAGAAGATCAGGCGACGCAGGCGCAGATCGACGACGCGCCGGTCGTCAAGCTGATCAACGGATTGCTGACCGAGGCGGTGCGTCGGGGCGCCAGCGACATTCACATCGAGCCGTTCGAGCACGAGATCCGGGTCCGTTACCGGATCGACGGGGCGCTCCAGGAGATCATGCGGCCGCCGCTCAAGATGCGGGCGGCCCTGACCTCACGCGTCAAGATTCTCTCGCAGCTCAATATCGCGGAGCGCCGGATCCCGCAGGACGGACGGCTCAAGCTCAAGATGGGAAGTCGGGTGATCGACTTCCGGGTCTCGACGCTGCCGGTGCTGTTCGGCGAAAAGATCGTGCTCCGAATCCTCGACAAGGGGAACCTGACGCTCGATCTCACCACGTTCGGCTTCGAGGCCAAGGCCGAGGCCGACCTGATGCGGGCGATCCTGAACCCCTACGGCATGGTGTTGGTGACGGGACCCACGGGCTCCGGCAAGACCACCACGTTGTACTCGGCGCTCTCCCGGATTAACACCATGGAGACCAACATCCTCACCGCGGAAGACCCCGTGGAGTACAATCTCATGGGGATCAACCAGGTGCTGGTGCGGACCGAGATCGGGCTGACCTTTGCCGCCGCGCTCCGGGCTTTCCTGCGGCAGGACCCCAATATCATCATGATCGGTGAGATCCGGGACCTGGAAACGGGGAGCATCGCGATCAAGGCGGCGCTCACCGGGCACTTGGTCCTGTCCACGCTGCATACCAACGATGCCCCCAGCACCATCACCCGCATGATCGACATGGGGATCGAGGCCTTCAACGTGGCCAGCGCGGTGAACCTGGTGGTGGCTCAGCGACTGGTCCGGCGGATCTGCAAAGACTGCAAGGCCCCGGCCCAGTACTCCGATGAGGTGCTTCACAGTCTGGGGACTTCGAAGGAGATCAAGGCGCTGCCCTTCCATAAGGGTACCGGGTGTGACACCTGCGGCGGCACCGGCTACAAGGGCCGCGCGGGCATCTATGAAGTGATGGCGATGACCCCTGAAGTCCGGCGCATGGTCCTTCGGGGAGCCTCGGTGGCGGATATGCGGGACCAGGCGGTCAGCGAAGGGATGCTGACCCTCCGGATGGACGGCATCAAGAAAATCGAGAAGGGCGTGACGACCCTCGAAGAAGTCGTGAAGGAGACAGCCGCATGACAGTGAACCTGCGGGCGCTGCTCGAGGAAATGATCGAGAAGGACGCCTCCGACCTCCACATCACGGCCGGAGAGCGGCCCAAGCTCCGGATCGACGGGGATATCGTCAGTGCCTCGGCCCCGGACATCCTCAACCCCAAGGACACGCTCTCGCTCGCCTATTCGGTCCTCACGGAGAACCAGAAGAAACGGTTCGAGACCGAGGACGAGCTGGACTTCTCCTTCGGGATCCAGAACCTGGCCCGGTTCCGCGGCAACTGCTTCAAGCAGCGGGGATGCGTCGCCATGGTGATCCGGATGATCCCCTTCAACGTCCGCACCTTCGAGGACCTGGGACTCCCGCCGGTGGTCGCCAAGCTGGCGGAACGGCCGCGGGGACTGGTGCTGGTCACCGGGCCGACCGGCTCGGGCAAGTCGACGACCCTGGCCGCCATGATCGACAAGATCAACAAGGAGCGGAAAGGGCACATCATTACGGTGGAGGACCCCATCGAGTTCATCCACCGGCATCACAGTTGCATCATTAACCAGCGGGAGGTTGGGACCGACACCAAGAGCTTCTCCAACTCCCTGAAATACGCCTTGCGGGAAGACCCCGACGTCATCCTGGTGGGCGAAATGCGGGACCTGGAGACCATCGCGGCTACCCTGACCATCGCGGAGACCGGCCACCTGGCCCTGGCCACGCTGCACACCAATTCGGCGGCGGAGAGCATCAACCGGATCATCGACGTCTTCCCGTCGAGCCAGCAGACCCAGGTCCGGGCCCAGCTGGCCTTCGTGCTGGAGGGCGTGATTACCCAGACGCTGCTGCCCAAGGCCAAGGGTCGGGGCCGCGCGATGGCCTGCGAGATCATGGTCTGTACCCCGGCCATCCGGGCCCTGATCCGGGACGACAAAGTGCACCAGATCTACTCCGCGCTGCAGGCCGGCAAGAAGCACGGCATGCAGACGATGAACGACGCGTTGTACCAGCTGTACGTCAGCCGGGAAGTGGCGCAGGACGAGTGCCTGCGCGCGTCCGGCGACCCGAACGAGTTCCTCCGGATGTGCGGCGAAACGCCGGTGGAGGAGCAGGATTTCGGGCACGTGGAAAAAGGTCGGCCGGCGGCACGCCGCTAACGGGAGGGAACCAATACCATGGCGAAATGGGAGTACACCGCCCGGAACCAGAGTACGGGCCAGATCATGAAGGGCACCATGGAAGCCCCCTCGCGGGAGGAGGTGGCCGCCCAGCTCAAGAAGAACAAGCTCATCATGGTGCAGGCCCGGGAGGCCCCCAAGGAGATCAAGCTCGGGTTCAAGACCAGCCGCGTGCGCACGCGCGACGTGGTGATCTTCACCCGGCAGTTCGCCACCATGATCAACTCCGGTCTGCCCCTGGTGCAGTCGCTCGACATTCTGGCCAAGCAGACCGAGAACAAGGCCCTCTCCGACATTACCCGGGCGGTGGTATACGACGTCGAGAGCGGCCACACGCTGGCCGACGCCTTCCGCAAGCACCCGAAGGCCTTCAGCGATCTCTATGTGAACATGGTAGCCGCCGGTGAGGCCGGTGGTATCCTGGACACCATTCTCCTCCGGCTGGCGACCTTCCTCGAGAAGAATGACGCCCTGGTCCGGAAGGTTAAAGGCGCCATGGTCTACCCCGGCGTCATCATGACGGTGGCGGCGCTGGCCATCGCGATCCTGCTGATCTTCGTGATTCCCACATTCCAGAGCATGTTCGCTTCGGTGAACCTCGAGTTGCCGCTGCCCACCCGTATCGTGATCGGCGCCTCCAACTTCCTGATCCACTACTGGTGGGCGCTCCTTGGCATGATCGCGCTCGCCATCTTCGGCGGCACCCGCTACTACGCCTCGCCGCAGGGCCGCAAGCAGATCGACGCCCTGCTGCTCCGGGCCCCGATCATCGGCGACGTGGTCCGCAAGTCGGCCGTGTCCCGTTTCACCCGGACCCTCGGCACCCTGATCTCTTCCGGTGTGTCGATCCTGGACGGCCTCGAAATCACGGCCAAGACCGCCGGCAACCGGGTCATCCACGACGCGGTCATGCAGTCGCGGCAGTCGATCGCGGGCGGTGAGACGATCGCGGCCCCGCTGGAGAAGTCGGGCGTCTTCCCCCCGATGGTGATCTCGATGATCGCCGTCGGCGAGCAGACCGGTGGTCTGGACGAAATGCTGTCCAAGATCGCCGACTTCTACGACGAAGAGGTGGACGTGGCTGTCTCCGCGCTGCTCTCCCTGATGGAACCGATCATGATCGTGGTGCTGGGGGTAGTCGTCGGCGGCATGGTGGTCGCGATGTACCTGCCGATCTTCGACATGGTCAACGCGGTGCAGTAGCACCGACCGGTCTTGATCCGTCGGCCATTCCAGGACAATCACCCGCGGCGGCTCCTCCGGAGCCGCCGCGGTGCTTTGAGGGGAGCGGTGCTCGGTTGCGCCGGAGTCGGGATGCTCACGATCAGCGCCTGCCGCCCTTCCGCACCACCGGTTCCGCCGCTCGATCTCGCCGCGTACCGGGCCTCGTTCGACGCCTGGCGGGCCCATCGGCTGGAGGCGGTCAACGGCGAGGAGGGCTGGACCACGCTCGCGGGGCTATTCTGGCTGGAAGCTGGAGAGAATCGAGCGGGGAGCGATCCCCGGAACCCGATCCACCTGCCGGCCGGCAAGGCACCGGGAACCGCCGGCACGTTCGTCCTGGCGGACGACCGGGTCCGTTTCGACGCGGCTCCTCATTCGGGAATCACCGAGAGCGGACGCGCGGTTACCAGCGTTCCGGTCCGGGCCGACGACGACAGCGTGGCCACGATCCTCGCCCTGGGCTCGCTCTCGATTCGCGTCATCCATCGGGGAGCCCGTTTCGCGGTCAGAGTCAAGGACAAGATGCACCCGGCTCGCACCGGTTTCACCGGGCTTCAGTACTTCCCGCTCGACACCGCCTGGCGTCTCCGCGCGCGCTTCGAGCCCTACCCGCCCGGGCGCACGATCCGGATCGTCAATGTTCTCAACATGGTGGAGGACACGCCGACGCCCGGCGCAGTGCATTTCACGGTGGGTGGACGCCCTTACCGACTGGACGCCGTGACCGAGCGGGGGATTACCGACTATTTCATCATGTTCAAGGACAGCACCAACGCGGATTCCACCTACGGCGCGGGACGCTATCTCTACGTGACTCCCCCCGATTCCTCGGGCAGCCTGATCCTCGATTTCAATCGGAGCTACAATCCGCCCTGCGCCTTCACCACCTTCGCCACCTGTCCCCTGCCGCCACCCCAGAATCACCTGCCGCTCGCGGTGCGCGCGGGGGAGCTGGGGTATCGCGAGTCCAGCTCGCGGGCTAAGCCCTGACCGTCAGCGGCTAGTTGGGCGGCCTCAACTCGAAGGTGAGGGTGGCCCAGTCCGATTCGTAGTCCACTCCGGTCCGTTGACTCGGTACCATGTGAACGAACTTGAGGAACCACTTACCGGAGCGGTCCAGCCGGGCGGTGACCACGCCATCGCCATCGGAGCGCAACACCTGCTCCGGGATGGCCAGCCCCTTGGCGTCCGTCCCTCCGACAATCACCTCCTGGCCAACGATCGGCTTCCCCTCGAGGAGACAGCGAACCCGGAGCGACCCGCCGGGCGGGAGGGCGTAGGGATTGTCCATGGGCACCAGCTCGGCTCGCTGGCCCAACGCCGGCCCCACCGGGGTACTCCGCTGAGTGCCCACCTGGATCAGAGTCTTGGCGTGCTTGGCGTAGCGCTCACGCGCCGGCTTCTCCAGCTCTCCCCGGCGTGCCCGCTCATCGAGAACTCCGTTGATGGCCTCTTCCTTGAGGTACGCGTTGAAGTCGGCGCCCTTGAGGTCGAGCTCCCGAGGGAGGGTGGCTACGCCGACCTGATAGGTGCCGGAGGGTCCCGTATGAATCGTGAGCAGTGTGGTGTCGTGCCGGAAGGAAATGGCCGTGGTGTCCAGCCGAACTTTGCCGTTGGGGGATGCCATCGAGACATCCACGAATCGGGCACGATCCACCGTGTTCTCACTGGTGGCGAAGGTGCCGTTCAGAATGGGGAGGGCGGCGGTGGCATCGGTGGGAAGGAAGAAGGCGTCCGGTTTCAGAAAGAAATCGTGCGCCAGCAGCGCTCCGGCCGTGGCGGACAGCAGGACGATGAGGACGCCGACCAGTCGGCGCGGGCGAATCCATCGTGGCGTCATCGAGGCGCTCACTTGTGGGGTGGAGCGAGTGGACAAAGGATCAGCGGCCGGGCCATAATCTACACGCCCCGGATGCACCGGGGCTCTGCGAGACATCCCACGTGCACACGACCCATCACCTGACCGTCGCCCGCACGGCGCGCTATCACGTGCTCGGATCCGAACGCTCGGATCCACGGAGCCTCTGGATTGCCTGTCACGGCTACGGACAGCTTGCCGAGACCTTCCTGGCTTCGTTCGACCCGGTGGCCGACGGTTCTCGTTGGATCGTGGCCCCGGAAGCGCTTTCCCGATTCTACCTCGAGACGGCGAGGTCGGGACGCCACGGGGACCGGGTGGGCGCCAGCTGGATGACGCGTGAGGATCGGGAACAGGAGATCCTCGATTCGATCGGTTACCTCGACCAGGTCTTCGAGAGCGTCGCGGGAGCTGCCGGCGGAGGCACCCGCTCGCTCCTGGCCCTGGGTTTCTCGCAAGGTGGTCCAACCGCGGCCCGTTGGGCGCTTCGTGGCAAGTCGCCGATCGAGGAGCTGGTTCTGTGGGGCTCCCTGCTTCCCCCCGACGTCCTGGCCGAAGCGGGGACCGAATCCTGGCTCCGATGTGGCATCACGCTGGTCGCGGGACGCAACGATCCGCTGGTAGATGTGCGGGCCGTGACGACTCAGGCCAAGCGGCTGGAGGCCCAGGGCCAGCGGGTCCGGGTGATCCTCCACGATGGACGCCACGAGATGGCGGCCGGCCCGGTCCGCGATCTGATCACTTCGCTCGAGCCTCAGGCATGAGCGTATCCCTCGCGGAATACACCCACCGCTACGTTCCCCCGCCACGACCGGCCACCGGCCAGACAACTCTGCTCCTCCTGCATGGCACCGGCGGCAACGAGAGCGATCTGATCCCTCTGGGTCAGGCCCTGGCGCCACAGGCGGGCCTCCTGAGCCCCCGGGGCAGGGTGCTGGAGCGGGGGATGCCACGGTTCTTCCGGCGGATCGCGGAGGGGGTGTTCGATCTCGAGGACCTGGCACTTCGCACGGAGGAACTGGTCGAATTCCTTCAGGCCGCGGCGGCCAAGTACCGGTTCGATTCGGCTCGAGTGGTCGCGGTGGGATTCTCGAACGGGGCCAACATCGCGGCGAGCCTTCTCCTGACCAGGCCGGGTCTCCTGCGGGCGGCCGTGCTGTTCCGGGCCATGGTACCGTTCGAGCCCGCCAAGCCTCCATCGCTGACCGGGATCCCGGTCTGGCTGGGCGCGGGACGCAACGACTCGTTGGTCCCGGCCGCGAACATCGAACGGCTCGCCGCTTTGTTTCGTGAGTCGGGCGCCTCCGTGACCCTCGAGTGGCAACCGGGTGGGCACGGACTCGCCGAAGGAGAGGTGGAGTCGGCGGCCCGCTGGCTGGATGCTTCGGGCGTGCTCAGTGGCGGCGCTTGAGCCGTAGTAGATCCCGCCGCTCTCGTTTGGTGGGCCGGCCCTCCTCCATTCGTTCCAGCGGGCTCGAGTACTTGAGCTGAAGCGCCAGCGTCTCCCGCGCCCTCCGGCTTTCCTCTGACTCCAGGTAGAGCCGGGCCGCGACCGTCGCCGGTCCCCGCCGCTCGGAGAGTCCCAGGACTTTCACGCTGTGCAGGTAGGGCCCCAGCCGGATCTCCAGCTCGTCTCCCACCCGAATCAGTTTGGCCGGTTTGGCCCGCTCCCCGTTGATGTGGACCTTGCCGCCTCCGACGGCAACGGTGGCGAGGCCCCGGGTCTTGTAGAAACGCGCCGCCCAGAGCCACTTGTCGATTCGTACTGTGGCGATTTCGGAATCCATGGGGGGGTGCTCTAGAGGCGCCGCGTCCCCGGGCGAAAGCCGATCGCCTGGTTGAGCCAGCGCACCAGCGGCAAGAGCGCCGCGTAATCCCTGGCCAGCAGATCGGGGAGTCGGGGGCTCAGTGCCTCTCGAGCGGTGAGTTCCCGCCCCGCGGTGAACGACTGGTAGCGGAGCCACGCCTCCGCTGTATGCCCCGGTTCGAATCCCCTCGGCAGTCGTTTCAGGACATCCTCATCGTCGAGGGCGCCGAAGCGTCGCCGAAACGCGGGTGCTTTGACGATCCTGGCGAACCTGGCCGGCGCCTCGGCCAGCGCCTCCCGGATCCGGGTCAGCGAATTTCGCGGTGGATGCCAGAGACCGCCGCCCAGGAACGAGCCTTCCGGGGACAGGTGGAAGTAGAACCCGGCGCCCCCCTCTGCCTCGCTGCCGACCCCACGCCCCGCATCCCGGTGGTAGAACCAGCAGGCGGCGTGAGTCTTGTACGGCGATTTGTCGCGGGAGAAACGGATGTCCCGGTGAATTCTGAAAATGGATCGGCGCGGGTCGCCGAGGATCTCCGGCGCCACCCGGGCCAGGCGCACATCCACTTCCTCGACCAGAACCTGCAGGGGCCGGCGTACCGCATCTTGGTAGAGGTCCCGGTTGGCCTCGAACCAGTCCTTTGTGTTGCGGCGCTTGAGGCGGCGGAAGAAGTCCATCGCCGCCGGGCGGAACCCGGTGAACTCGCTCAAGGAACCTCTCCTCCCGTCGCGGCGCAGGAGACGCTGCGGTGGAACCAATCTAACGGCGGCGCGAGTGCTCACCGGGCCCGGGCCCGGACCTGCACCTCGGCCGGGGGTTCGATGTAGCTTCCAGCATGCCTGCGGACGCGACGCCCCCGTCGCCGAGCTCCCTGCCTGCCGACGCACCGAGCTCCCGTCTCTCAGGGCGGACCCTACCGGATCAACGAACCCTTCTCTCCTGGATCTTCGCGATCCGGGGGGTGATCGCGACTGGCCTCCTGGTGGGGGCCGAACTGGCCTGGACCACCCAGCCGGCGCTGTCGTTCATCGTGAGCATGGCCTTCATTGTGGCCGCCCTGCTCACGGTCTACGGGTATTGGGCGGTCTGGCTCAGGGGCCGGGCACCCAGCCCGCTGTTCCTCTACGTGCAGGCGGTGGCCGACCTCGGCTTGGTCACCGCGGTCGTGCATTTCACGGGCGGCTACGACAGCGTCTTCCCCGCTCTCTACATCCTCTTGATCGCCGGCTACGCCCTGCTGTTGCCGTTCTGGCCCGGCCTGGCCGTCCCGGTGGTCGCCTCGCTGTTTTATGGGGCCGACCTCTTCATCCTCCAGCCGACCCGGGCCGGTCTCGGATTCTGGGGCCAGCTGGCCATTTTCTTCGCGGCCTACGCTCTGGTGGGCGGCCTGGCGGCGCGGTTGCGGGAGGCCGGGCTGGAGCGCGACACCCTCCAGACCGAGCTCAGGCGAGTTCGCCTCGAGGCGGACGACATCCTGCGTCACATCCGCTCCGGAGTTCTGACCGTGGATGGTGTCGGACGCCTGGCCTTTCTCAATCCGATGGGCGAAAAGCTCCTCCATCTGGACGCGGCGCGGCTCACCGGGCAGCCCATCCTCGATCAACTGAAGCTCAGGTCTCCCGAGCTCTGGGCCGCCGTGGTGGCGGCCACCCGACACGGCCGGAAGGTCAGCCGGGGCGAAGGGATGGTGCTCCACGAGGACGGCCGGATGTTTCCCATCGGCTTGAGCACCACCACCTTCGAGCGGGATTCCGATGATCTCCCTTCGGTCACCGCCATCTTCACCGATATCTCCGATCTCAAGCGGCTGCAGGAGCTGCACCTCAGGGCTGAGCGCCTGGAGGCGGTGGCGGCGCTGAGTGCCTCGCTGGCACACGAAATCCGGAACCCGCTCGCCTCGATCAGAAGTTCGGTCGAGCAACTCTCCCGGACCGCCCGAGTTGACGACGATGACCGGGTCCTGGCCCAGCTGATCGTGCGAGAAAGCGATCGGCTGACCCGGCTCCTGAGCGAGTTCCTCGATTTCGCCCGGGTACGGGCCTCCCGCTTCGTGCCGGTGGACCTGCACGCCGTCGTCACCGCCGCGGCTCAACTGGTCCGCGAGCATCCCGATTGCACCCCCGGTACGCAGATCAAGATTCAGGGCGGACGCACGGTCCTCGACGGTGACGAAGACCTGCTCCACCGCGTGGTCGTAAACTTGCTGCTCAACGCGGTCCAGGCCGCCAAGGGAAGCGCCAAGATCACCGTCACCCTCGGGACGGCCAAGCTGGGTGACATGCCCCGTGGGAGCGGGATCGACAACCCGGTGCGCTTGGAGATCAGGGATGATGGCCCCGGTATCCCCGACGAGGTCCGTCGCCGCCTCTTCGAACCCTTCGTCACCGGTCGGAGCGGTGGGACCGGCCTCGGTCTGGCCATCGTTCAACGGGCGGTGGACGCGCACCGCGGAATGGTCTTGGTAGATTCCCAGCCCGGTGGTGGCACTACGTTCACCATCTTCTTCCCATCTCGGTGGACAGCAGAGGACGCGGCATGAGCGAGAAGCCAACCGTTCTGGTGATCGATGACGAATCGGGGATCCTCGATACCCTCCGGATCCTGCTGAAGAAGGAGGGCTTTGAGCCCACCACCGCCCAGGGCGGGAAAGCGGGCCTCGATCAACTCAAGAGTGGCCCCTTCGACATCGTCTTGACCGACGTGCGGATGCCCCAAGTCAGCGGGCTCGACCTCCTCCAGGCGGTTCGGGAGCAGGACCCCGTTACACCGGTCATCCTGATGACCGCGCAGGCCTCGCTCCAGACCGCCATCGGCGCGGTCAATGCCGGGGCCTTCTACTACATCCAGAAACCGTTCGCCAACGACGAGCTGATCGCCATCCTCCGCCGGGCCTCGGAGTTCCGGGCGGTGCGGGTGGAAAACCGCCAGCTGCGCCAGGAGATTCGCCGCCGAGACCGGGGCGGAACCAATCGGCCGATCGGCAAGTCGCGCCGCTTCATCGACGTGCTCAAGCTGGCCGAGCAGGTTGCTCCCACCGACTCGACGGTCCTCATTCAGGGGGAGAGCGGTACCGGGAAAGAGGTCATCGCCCGCTACATCCACAACATGTCCAATCGGAGCGATGGTCCCTGTCTCTCGATCAACTGCGGGGCCCTGCCCGAAAACCTGCTCGAAAGCGAGTTGTTCGGGCACGTGAAGGGGTCGTTCACCGGTGCCGTGAAGGACAAGCAGGGCCTGTTCGCGGCCGCGCGGGGCGGAAGCTTCTTCCTCGACGAGGTGGGAGAAATGCCGCCAGCCCTCCAGATCAAGCTGCTTCGCGTTCTGCAGGAGCGAGAGGCGATCCCGGTGGGAGCCACCGAGGCGGTCTCGGTCGATGTGCGGATTATCGCCGCCACCAACCGGGATCTGGAGGAAGAGATCCGCCGAGGCAACTTCCGGTCCGACCTCTTCTACCGGCTCAACGTAATCGCGCTGTACCTGCCACCCCTGAGAGAACGCCGCGATGACATCGTCCTCCTCATCGAGGCCTTCCTCCAGCGATTGGCCTCGGATCGCGGAATCCCCCCCAAGGCGCTCTCCGCCGACGCCCTCGACGCCGTGATGGTCTACGACTGGCCCGGCAACGTACGCGAGCTCGAGAACGCGCTGGAGCATGCCGTGGTGCTGAGCTCCGGGGACACGATCGAGCCTCAACACCTTCCCGAACGGATCACCAAACCGAGAAAAGAACCGCTGGTGGCCGATCGGACCTATCAGAACCCGACTCTCGAGGTGATCGAGCGGGCCTACATCATGTGGGTGCTTCAGGCCGAAGGGGGCAACAAGACCAGAGCCGCCGAGGTGCTGGGGATCGACCCGTCGACCCTGTACCGGAAGTTGAGCCGCTACGAAGGCCAGGTGGTCGAGCGATGAGCGGGCTCCCGCGCCTGTCGGTCCTGGTGCCGGTCTACAACGAGGCCTCCACGCTGGGCGGGATCATAGCGCGGCTTCGGGATGTGCCGCTGCCCATGGAGATCATCGCGGTGAACGATGCCTCCACCGACGGAAGCGAGAAGATCCTCGATGCCATGCTTGGCGAGGGGAAGATCGACGTCGTGATTCACCAGGAGCAGAATCGGGGGAAGGGGGCGGCGATCCGCCGCGGCATCGAGCGGGCCACCGGCGACGTGATCGTCGTCCAGGATGCCGACCTCGAGTATGACCCCCACGAATTCGGTCGGCTCCTGGGGCCGATCATCGAGGACAAGGCCGACGCCGTGTTCGGCTCCCGGTTCCTGGGCGGGGACCACCGGGTGCTCTACTTCTGGCACTCCGTAGGCAACAGCCTCCTGACCCTCATGTCCAACATGTTCACCGATCTCAACCTCACGGACATGGAGACCTGCTATAAGATGGTTCGTGCGCCGGTGATGAAGTCGCTGATTCTCACCAGCGATCGCTTCGGCTTCGAGCCCGAGATCACGGCGCGACTGGCCCAGGCGAAAGCCCGGATATGGGAAGTAGGGATTTCCTATTCGGGACGGACCTACGCCGAGGGGAAGAAGATCAGCTGGAAGGACGGTGTCGCGGCCTTCTTTCACATTCTCCGGTTCAACCTCTTCCCGCCCCGCCCGCGAGCCGTCGTGCCTACGGCATCGCCCGCCATCTCCCGCGTCTCAATCCCCGAGGCCGATCGCGCCGGGCAGGCCGCCAGATAGCCAGCCTCCTCAGGGAATGGTCTCGGCGGTCGAATCCTTGACCTTCACCCGAACCGATCCGGGCGGCGCTTTTTCCTTGATGGCGCTGTCGGCCGCGATGCGAAAGAGTGCCAGGTTCTCCAGTTCCTTCCCGACCGCGATTCCGATCTGGATCTGGCGCTTGGCCGACTGGTACTCGCCGAGCCACAGCAGGCAGGCGATGAGCGAGGAGCGAGTCGACACCGCACCCGATTCGAGCAGCAGCGATCGATGGTATTCCTTGACGGCCGGGCCGCAGAGGCCCGCCGCGCGATAGCGATCTCCCAGGTTGGTGTACAGGTACCAGGAGTAGGGGAAGAGCGCGATCGCCAGCCGGTACTCCTGTTCTCCCCGAGCCTGGTCTCCGTCCCGGAAAATCAGGTCGCCATAGCCCCAATGCGCCTTGTAGCTGAGGGGCGCCTCCTGCACCATGTGGCCAAAGAGCGTCTGCTGATCGCGCCAGACCATTTGGCGACGAAAGGCGGCGGCCGTGCCGGTCAGGACCAGGGCCCCAATCCCGGCCGCGACTACCAGTCGGGTCGGACGGGAAATTACTGCTGCCGTCTCGATAGCTCCCACCGCTGAGCCCACCACCAGCATCATTCCCGCACTGGCCAGGAAGAGGCTCCGTTCGGCCAGGACGATTCCGGTGGGTACCAGGACGTTGCTCACCGGGAACAAGGCGACGGCCACCCAGAGAATGCCGAAGGTCACTGGCGGCTGGCGGCGCCTGGCCCACCAGGCAAGAGCCACGACCGCAATCAGGAGCGCCACGCCCAACCACTGATCCGGCCCCCAACCGGTCGCCGCCTCGATCTCTCGCGGCGTGTAGTCAGTCTGGAGATGGGCAGGCCAGAGCATCAGCCTGAGCCATTCCCGGACTACGCTGAGCATGGTCAGCGCCCGCCCGCCCATCGTGGCGCCTCGAAACGCCTCGGCCGCGAAGGTCCCCACCAGGTCGGGGAGCACCAGGCGCCTCACTCCGAGGTAGACCACGCCCGTCAGCATCAGGATCAGGACGAATGGCCTGAGGTCTCTCAGGCGCTCTTTCCAGGGTCGTGGATCCTGCACCACCGTAAGCTCGGCCGCAGCCAGCAGGCCGGGGAGCATCAGGCCGTGCTCCTTGGTCAGGCAGGCGGCGAGGTAGAGGCCTACCAAGGCGGCCTGCCGCCGGGGAGACAGGTCCTGTTCTCTGCGCGCCTTCAGGTAGAGACCTACTGCCAGGATCATCCACAAGGCGGTGAGAAGCTCGCCCTGATTGACGCCGATCGCTGTGGCTTCCACGTGGACCGGATGCGCCGCGAAGAGCCCGGCGGCGGTCCAGGCTCCCCAATCCGGCAGGAGCTTCCGAGCCAGGGCGTATACAGCGAGCGCCACCAGGACGTACTCGATGATGCTCACTGCGTGAAATGGCCAGGGCTTGCCGCTTCCCAGCTTCCATTCCGCAGCCAGGGCCAAGGTGGTCAGCGGCCGATAGAGATCGGCGCTGAATGGCTTCGGCCAATAGGAGCGGGTGAATACATCCCAGGGACGGTGGAGGTCCTTGACCGCCGGATTCTGGGTGATGATGACGATGTCGTCGTAGGTGAACCGGTTGTTGATCGCGCTGGCCGAGGCGATGAATGCGATCGCGGCGATGCCGAAATAAAGAACCAGGAGTTTTCGGTCAGGGGAGAGGCTCACTACGTGCGACCTTTCGGGTCTGGAAGGAGTTCGGCTTGCGGGAGTCGTTCGGGCAATTCGCAAGTATTCGGAGCGGCCATGGACAGACTCACGATTGCAAAATCCCATGAACCTCGGGTCGAATCAATAAATGAAGGGTCCATACCCACTGGTCAAGTGATGCCGGAGCATAGCCTTAGAACTGCTGCGCGGGGCTGGCATAGGCGTTGCCCGCTTATCGGCCGGACCAGAACAGTCCGCGCCGCTACCAGTCGCCGTAAGGCTACAATTTCCTCAACCGGAGGCCGTATGAACAAGAAGGGCTTCACCCTCATCGAGCTGCTGATCGTAGTTGTGATCATCGGCATCCTGGCCGCGATCGCGATTCCGAAGTTCGCGACCACGAAGGACAAGGCGAAGCTGGCGTCGATCAAGACCGACGTCCGCAACTTCATGACTGCCCAGGAAGCGTACTTCTCTGACAACGCGACCTACGGCACGTGGGCGAACCTGACGGGTGCCCCCTACAACTTCACCGCTTCGTCCGGTAACACCGGCGCCGGTGCTGGTGCTGCGGGTGGGTACACGGTCTCGATCAGCAACACTTCGATCTCGACTGGTACGAAGTCGTGCCAGGTCGCGGTGGGTTCTTCGGCCTCTGGCCCGACCACCGACGGCGTCATCACCTGTCCGTGACGTAAGGCTGGGAGGCTGGGTGGCGTCGGACTCGGCGCCACCCAGCCGTTTCACTTAAGCAGTCCGGTAAGGACTCTAGTCTAAACCAAAACACTCTTGAGCCGGTGTCCGGCCGCCAGTCGGGGCCGTGACTAGACTGGCCAACGGGATAACAGGGCCGCCGACAATGACTCGGTCACGGGACAACTTGCGCGCCACTCTGACGACCGAGGAGGTCGTGCCGGCTCGCCGTTCCCGGCTGGGCTTCACGCTCATCGAGCTGCTCATCGTGGTGGTGATCATCGGCATCCTGGTCGCCATCGCGATCCCCAAGTTCGGAAGCACCAAGGAACAGGCGTACCTCGCCCATATGAAGACCGACCTGCGCAATCTGGCCACGGCGCAGGAGGCCTACATCGGAGATAACGGTACCTACTACATCGGAGCGCTGCCGTCTGCTGCTCTGGTCTATAACTCCTCGGTCGGCGTAGTCATCACGATCGGTGTCGCGACCAACTCGGGCTGGTCCGCCACGGCCGCGTACCCGACCCAGTCCACTCGTACCTGCGCCCTCTTCATCGGCTCCGCTGCTCCAGTCGCCCCCGCGACGGTCGAGGGTCAGATCGCCTGCACGCCTTAACACCGCGGTTGGTACGAGCGATCTCTGGGGCCTGACCGGGCCCTTTTTTCATGCGTTGAATCGGCCCCGCCGGCGGCGAATCGATCCCGACGCCACCGGGCTGCCCTGGTAGATCTGGACTCCACCTTTCCTGGAGGTCCAATGGCATTGGGGGCGCGGGGGCATAGCCTGATCGAGATCCTGGTCGCCTTGGCGGTTCTTTCCGGCGGCCTTCTCGGCGTGAGCGCTGCAGTCCTGGTATCACTCCGCTGGACTACGGAAGCCGGAGCGCGCACCCACGCCTTGGTGGGGCTTCGCAATCGCATCGAGGCGATGCGGGCGGTGACCGGGTCCGGAGCCATCGAGTGCGATTCGTTGCGCTCCGGCGAGATCGACTCGGCCGGAATCAGCCAGCACTGGGAGGTGGATTCCACCGAAGGCGGCTACCTCATCACTGCGGTCGCGAGCTACGCCAGTGCCGGCGGCCCGCGTACGGATACCCTGGCCACGATCGTGGGCTGCCGATGACCGGTGCGTCGAGACGGGGATCGAGCCTCGTCGAACTGGTCGTGGCGTTGAGCGGACTCCTGATCCTCGCCGCGCTCGTCTCGGCTGTGATCATCAGCCAGCTGCGGGTGGCTCTGACGCAGGAGGCCAGATCCGGCCTCGGCAATGGCCTCCGCACCGGTGTGACTTTCCTCAAGGGAGAGTGGCGCGGACTCACGCCGGTGGCAGGCGATTCGACGGGAGACCTTCTCTCCCTCGCCTCCGATGCACTGACCTATCGGGCGTCACGCGCCAGTGCGTTCGCCTGTGCCGGAGGCGAGGACCATCTCCTGCTCCGTGCGGAACCCTGGTACGGTTGGCGACAAGTGGCGGTGGATCGAGACAGCCTCCTGGTGTTGGCGGAGGGTGATACCACCACCGGCGCCGACGACCGATGGGTGGCACTTCCGGTCACCTCGCTGGGATCCGGCTCCTGTGCCGGCGGCTCCGCGATCATGGTGGGAACCATCCTCGACTCCGCTCTGGTCCAGCGCGACTTCCGTTTCGACGCGCCCGTGATCGCCTTCGAGATCATGCAGGTCAAGAGCTACCCGCAGGGCTCGGAGACCTGGTTGGGGGTGAGGTCGGTCAGTTCAGGCGAGGTGATCCAGCCTTTGCTCGGGCCGCTCGACGCGTCCGGCTTGAGGCTGAACTACCTCGACGCCCACGAGGCCCCGACCAACGTCCCGGCAGAGGTCCGCACCATCCTGGCCACCTTGCCTCTCGTCTCCGAGCAGCCGGTGCATGCCCATGGCTTTCAGGGTCCCCGGTCGCGTATCCGGGATAGCGCGGCTGTCAGACTAACCCTTCAGGCGACGGCGGGTCGCTAAGGTGCCCAGAATTGCGGCGGGGCGGCAATCCGCAGAGGGGGGCATAGCTCTGATCCTCGTGGTCGTCTGCCTGGCCGTACTCGGGCTGGTAGCCGCGGGATCCCTGGCGCTGGCCCTGAGCCAGCGGGAAGGGTCGGCTCATCTGCTCTATGCCATGCAGGCTGAGTACGCGGCCGAAGCGGGGGCTGTACCGGTCGACCTCCTCCGGCCGATCGCCGATCGCCTTGGATTGAGAGAAGAAGTTCCCGTCGGTAGCTGGAGCCTTCCTGGTGCGGCCCGGGTTACCGATACGCTGAGGCGTCTGAACGATCGTCTCTATCTCTTGCGGGCCGCGGGGGAGCGCCTTTCCGCCAGCGGGGTCGCCGTGGGCTGGCACCGCGTGGGACGTCTGCTTCGGCGTGGCCAACCCGCCTTCTCGCCGCTGGCAGCGCTGGTGGCCGCTAACGTGTCGGGCCTGGGAGGGGCCAGAGTCAGCGGTGCCGATAGCGTCCCTCCCGAATGGGTTGGCGACTGCCCCCCTGCCGGGCCCGCGATCCCGGATATCCGGATCGACTCGCTTGCCGCGCCGGCGCGAACCACTGCGCTGGGCGATTTCTCGATCGAGGAGCTCCTGGCCCAGGCCGACCTCCAGATCGGGGGGACGGTGCGCTCGCTCGAGCCTCCTCCCGGGAGCCCGTCGCAGCTGGTCGCCGCCCGGAACGGCACGGCCCTCTCGGGCAGCGGGCGGGGGCAGGGGCTGCTGGTCGTCGACGGGGACTTGGAAATTGCAGGGGGATTCGAATTCCGCGGCCTGATCCTGGTCCTGGGGACGGCCCGGTTCACCGGCTTGGGAGGAGGCATCCTGGGGGCTCTGGTGGCGCGAGAGATCGACCTCGGAGAGTCACCATCGACCATCCGCTTCTCACGTTGCTCTGTCGAGTGGGCGTTGAAAGGGGCCGCGAGGCTCCAACCACTCCGCGATCGGAGTTGGCTCGAGCTCCCTTAGGTCCCTCCTGACCGAACCCGAAAATTCTCTGGCCCACCAATTGCCCACCCAGCAGTGGGTCGTGCGCCGTGGAGGTCGCTTTTCTCCTTGTGCCACGGCTATTTGCGCCCTGAACAAGCAAAGTGCGTCAGCAGGGAGCTCGCAGGCGGCCTCGAAGTCGGCATCCTGCAGCTGAGTGAAGTGGGCTCCGGGCAGGGAGATGGAGGTGGGCCTGCTGTGGGGGCCTGCCCGTCGGGATCAGGCGCCAAGGTGGGGGTCGAACGGGGACCTAACATAGCCGGATGTGAGCGACGTAACTCTCAGCTGGCAAATGGTTTCCTGTGGTTGACCTCAACCAACTTGACAAATCCGGGGGTTGGTTATAGCGTAGCCTACCCCTCTTACCCCCAAGTCGGGGTGCCTATGGCACTTTTCGGTCGGAAGAAGACCACGTACGCCCTGGATATCGGGAGCGGGCTCATCAAGCTCGTGGCGGTGGCCCATGGCGGCGGTGAGCCCGTGCTCACCAAGGTGGCCTACACCAGCGTCGTGGACGACGCCATCGTCGAGGGCGAAGTCATGGACCCGGGCATCGTGGCCGATGCCATCAAGGGCCTGGTTGCTTCGGCGGGGGTCAAGTCCAAGCAGGTCGTGATCGCGGTTGGCGGTCGCGACGTGATCATCAAGAAGATCTCGATGGACCGGATGAAGGAGGCGGAGGCCCGCACCCTGATCCGGTGGGAAGCCGAGCAGCACGTTCCCTTCGACATGGAGAACGTCGAGCTCGACTTCCAGATCCTCGATCCCGAGGGCGAGGGGCTCCAGATGACGGTGCTGCTGGTCGCGGCCAAGCGGGAGCTGGTCGAGAACAAGATGGCGCTGCTCTCGGAGGTCGGCCTCGATCCGGTGGTCATCGACGTCGACGCCTTCGCCATTCACAATGCGTTCGAGCTGAATTATCCCGAGGCCATGCGTGGTGTGGTCGGCCTGGTGAACATCGGGCATGAGATGACCAACATCAACATCCTCGAGGATGGGGTGCCGGTGCTGACGCGGGATCTGTCGCTCGGTACGCGGCGCTTCCGTGAAGACATGCAGCGGGAGCGCGGTCTGTCGGCCGACGAGGCGGATCACCTGCTCCAGGGATTTGAGCGCAGCGAGGTGCTGGAGCCGTTCCTGGAGACCCGGGGCGAGGAGCTGGCGGTGGGGATCGAGCGGGCGGCGGCGTTCCTTCAGTCCTCGAGCCGGTCGGCCAGCGGGATCTCACGGCTGTACACCACGGGTGGTGGCGGCCGGATTCCCGGGCTGACCAAGGTGCTGGCGGACCGCCTGCGCCTTCCGGTCGAGCTGGCCAATCCGCTGCAGCGCCTCATGGTGGCGGAAGGTGTCTTCGATACCATCAACCAGGACGAGATCGCACCGCTTCTGATGCTGCCCATCGGGCTGGCACTCAGAACGGCCGCGTGAGCCCCCGACCCGGAATCGACGCGCGATGATCACGATCAATCTGCGTCCAGGCCTCAAGCGGAAGACTGCCGGCGCCGGCGGGGCCAGGTTCATGGCCCAGGCCAAGGAGCTGGTCGCCAAGGTCAAGGATCCGCTTCTGATGAGCGCCGCCGCGGTGTGGGCGGTGATGGCCCTCGGGCTGGGGTGGATGTTCGTCTCCAAGAACCGCGAGCTCAGCAAGCTGACGCCCAAGTACGAGCAGGTCCGCGACGAGCAGAAGCGGTTCCAGGCCCTGCTTCAGCAGAAGCGGCAGGCCGAGCGCATCCGGGACTCCTTGCTGAAGCAGATCGGCACCATCCGGTCGGTGGACGGCGACCGTTACGTCTGGCCCCACGTGCTGGACGAGGTCACCAAGGCCCTTCCGGCCTACACCTGGCTGGTGAATCTCAACGCGATCGGCAGTGCGGTGCCGGCGGATACGGCCGATACCACCAAGCACGCCATCGTCTTCGAGATCGCCGGGCGGACCGTGGACATCCAGGCCTACACCCGCTTCCTGCGTCAGCTGGAGGCGTCTCCCTGGGTCGACAACGTGACCCCGATGGAAGCCAAGACGGTTGTGGAACGGGAACGGCCGGTGACCGGCTTTACCATCCGAGCCAACTTCAAGCGCGCGGACTCCGCCTACATCCGGACCGTGCCGCTGAACCAATCGGTGAGATAAGCCATGGCGATCCTCGGCCTAGACCAGACAAAGATCGTTCCGGTGCTGCTGATTCTCCTGGCAGGCGCCGCGGGGTACATCGGGTGGTCCGGGGGGCCGCCCCTGTCGTGGGTCGGTATCCGCGGGGTCACCCAGACCAAGGACAGCATCGCGACCGTCAACAAGAGCATCGACTCCCTGATCAAGGTCACGGACTCGGCCAAGAAGCTGCTGGCCCAGGGGAGCGTCGAGGATCTCCGGCGGAGAATCGAAGGCTACCGCGGCAGCCTGGAGCTGATGCGGCGCCTGGTCCCTGACCGGAATGAGGTCCCCAATCTGATGGACGAGATTTCGACCAGGGCCAAGATCCGCGGCGTCAGCGTGGCGGAGTTCGTCCCGCTCCCCGTGGAAAACGGTCCGGCGCCCTTCAACACCTACAAGTACCGCTATTCGGTCCTGGGTCATTACGACCAGGTTGGAGAGTTTCTCTCGGACGTGGCCTCGCTGCAGCGGATCATCGTGCCTATTGATCTGACGCTGACCCAGGCTGATGCCAATTCGGCCAAGGCGCTGGGCGACAGCACCGGATCGCTGCTCGTCGCCAAGTTCCTCATCCGGACCTTCGTCAAGACCGGCACCGAGGGGGCGACCAGTGGGAACTAGACCTCTCCTGACCTGCGCCCTCGTCGCCCTGGCCCTGGCCGGCTGCTCCAAGCTCAAATTCGGCAAGGGGAACAAGGCGGCGCCGGCCACGCTGGGGATCGACACCGCAGCCATCCGCGCGCGCCGGGACAGCCTGCGCGAGGCGGCGGCCGCGGATTCGGCGGCCCGATTCAAGTGGGTGGCCTGCACCGACTCGGTGACGGCCGTCCTGCAGAAGACCAAGGCGGGGAAGAAGAAGCTCGCGACTCAGCCGCCCGAGGGGATGATTCGCCCCGAGTTCCTCGAAGCCTGCGGCAAGCCGCCGGCGGGTGCGGCCCCGGTCGTGGCGGCGACGACCCCGGCGGCCCCGGCTGCGACCCCGGCCCCGGCCGCGACGCCTGCTCCCGCGACTCCGGCGCCCCAACAGACGCCGCTCACGCCCAAGCAGCTGCAGGTGCAGCGCGCCGACTCGATTCGGCGGGCCAAGGAGCAGGCCAAGGCGGATTCGGCCAAGGCCTCCCAGGAAAAGGCCCACGCGGATTCCGTGATGAAGGCGCAGCGGGATTCGGTGCGGACCGACTCGCTGGCCCGGGCCAAGGAGACCGAGGTGCTACGGGAGACCTTCTCCTACGGCGGTGGCTCGCGGGATCCGTTCGCCTCGCTGATCACGACCGCTCGGGTGGGACCGGAGTTCTCCGATCTCCTCCTGGTCGGCGTCTACATCGATCTCAAGTACGCCGCCAACAGCGTGGCGGTGGTTCGGGATAAGAACTCCGGCAAGCGCTACAAACTGCGGGTCGGTGACCAGATTGGCCGGCTCAAGGTGGCACAAATCCGGCAGTTGGACGTGGTGTTCACGGTCGAGGACTTCGGCTTCGAACGACAGGAAACGCTGTCGATGAAGAAACGGGAGGTGGAAACGCCATGAAGCGCCAGTTCACCCTTACCTTGGCAGGGGCGGCCCTGTGTCTGCTGGCCAGCCCGCTCTCCGCCGGGGGGCCAGCATCCGGTGAGGTGACCGCAGTCAGCGTCCTCCCGTCCCCTGGCAAGGCCGAAATCGTCATCAACGTCCGCGGTGCGGTGGACGTCAAGGACTTCGTGCTGCAAGAGCCCACCCGACTCGTCATCGACGTGATGGGTGCCAAGCTGAGCAGCACCGGCGGGTCCTATGACGGCGTCAACCGCGCGGGCATCCTCGACGTCCGGTACTCGCAGTTCCGGCCCGACGTCGTCCGGGTCGTGGTCCACCTCTCGGACCTCAAGAACTATCATCTCGACAAGGACGGGGACGCGATCCGTGTCTCCTTCGGCGCGGAGCGCAGCTTCCTCGCCTGGTCGTCGGCCCAGACCTCCGGTCTCGCCGCGCCGGCCGCGTTGCAGCGCGTTCGCGAGCCTGAAGTCACCACCGCCCCCGAGGCCCCCGCCCCGGCCAAGACCGGTGCCGCGGCCGAGCCGCGGATTACCGTGACCTGGGACCGCGCGGACATCGCCGATGTGGTCGCCGGGTTCGCCGCATTCAGCGGGCGCACCATCATCCTGGGCAAGGACGTCAAGGGAACCGTTACCGCCGAGATCAAGAACCAGCCGTGGCCCCAGGCGTTCCAGGCCATCCTGGCAACGCAGGGCCTCCAGGTCCTCGAGATCCCCGGTGGCATTCTCCGGGTCGATGCGCCGGCCACGCTGGCCGCGCTCGATACGCTGGAGCCGCTCCAGACCCGGGTCATTCGCGTGAACTATGCGACCGCGCCCTCCATGACGGGGAGCGTCGCCGGGCTGCTGACCAAGCGCGGCAAGGCGGTCGCCGACACCACCACCAACTCCATCATCGTCACCGAAGTGCGGAGCCGCCTGGACGACGTCGAGAACTTCGTGAAGAGTCTCGATGTCCGGATGCCCCAGGTCTCGATCCAGGCCAGACTGGTCTTCGTGGATCGCACCGACGTGCAGCAGCTGGGTCTCCGGTATGACCTGGGCGACAATCAGGTCTATTTCAACAAGCTGGTGCAGCGGCCGGATCCGAATAATCCCGGGTCGGTCCAGGACAAGAACACCGTCAACATCGGCGGCAATTCGGTGGCGGCGGTGGCCAACGCGGAACAGATCGTCATCGGCGAGGCGCTGGACGTGGTCTGGCGGACTTCGATCGGTGGCTTCGACCTCACGACCTTCCTCGTCGCGCTGGAGCAGGTCGACCTGGCCGACGTACAGGCCGAGCCGTTGATCACTACACTGGATAACCGCCAGGCGCTGATCAACGTCGGTGAGGACGTCCCCCTGCGCGTGGTCGACGCGAGCTCGATCGGCGGCGTGGCGGCCGGTCCCCGGGCCACGGTGCAGTTCAAGCCGACCGGTATCCGGTTGACGGTGACGCCCCACGTGACCAACAACCGCCAGATCCTCCTGCAGGTCGATGCGGAGCGGTCCTCGGTCAAGCCGACGGTCCAGGCCGACCTGGGCTTCACCATCGACAAGCAGAACGCGACCAACCAGCTCCTGGTGGCCGACGGCGAGACCGCGGTGATCGGTGGCCTCACGGTGACCGACATCGAGAAGTCCAAGGCCGGCATTCCTCTCCTCGTGGACCTCCCGATCGTGGGCAAGCTGTTCGGGTTCACCCGGGAGTCGGAGGAGCGCAAAGATCTCTTGATCCTCATCACTCCCCGAATCATCGACACCGGGATCCAGGGGCAAAGCTGACGGATTACGCAGCGCGCGCGGTTTCATTAGTATCAGCGAGCCCGACACCTGGTCGGGCTCTGCTGTTATTGGACGGTCGAAAGGCGGACGTTTGGCTCTGAGGTTCCTGACCGCCGGGGAATCCCACGGGAAGGCCCTGGTCGTGATCGTCGAAGGGCTCCCTGCCGGGCTCCCGATCTCCGCGGAGTGGGTCGATCGGGATCTCGCCCGGCGGATGATGGGCTATGGCCGCGGCGCCAGAATGAAGATCGAGCGGGACCGGATCGAGTGGATCTCCGGAGTGCGGGCGGGCGAGACCCTCGGCTCTCCCGTCGCCATGCTGATTCCCAATCGGGACTGGGCCAATTGGGAGGACGTGATGGCCGCCGAGGGAACGCCGGGCGAAACGCGGCGTCGCCGGGTCACCCGCCCCCGGCCCGGCCACGCCGACCTGGTAGGCATCCTCAAATACGATCGCCAGGACGCGCGGGACATCCTCGAGCGGGCCAGCGCCCGGGAAACCACGGCTCGCGTCGCGGCCGGCGCGCTGGGCAAGCGCCTCCTCGACGAATTCGGCATCGAGATCGGGAGCCACGTCGTTTCGCTTGGTGGCGTCCAGGTCAAGCCGCTGGCCGAGCTGCCGACCCCCCTGAACGAGCACGCCGACCGATCCGAGATCCGGGTCCTGGACCGGACGGTCGAAGCCGAAATGATCCGCCGGATCGATCAGGCCAAGCAGGACGGCGATACCCTGGGTGGAGAGGTGGAGGTGGTGGCCCGCGGCCTTCCGGCGGGACTGGGGAGCCACGTCCACTGGGACCGAAAGCTCGATGGCCGGCTGGCCGGCGCCCTCATGTCGATCCCCGCGGTCAAGGCGGTCGAGGTCGGCCTCGGCTTCGAGGCTGCCCGCCGGCCCGGTTCCCGGGTTCACGATCCCATCGATGCGGATACATTGCCGGGACAGCCGGCAACCTCGCCGGCCCTGCGGGGCGGCTACAAACGCCGCACCAACAACGCCGGCGGTCTCGAGGGCGGCATGACGACGGGAGAGCCGCTCTGGGTGCGGGTGGGGATGAAGCCGATCTCCACCCTGATGTCCCCGCTCCCGACCGTGGATGTGACCACCGGGTCGCCGGCCCGGGCCCAGAGCGAGCGGTCCGACGTCACGGCGGTCCCTGCCATGGGGGTGATCGCGGAGGCGCTGGTGGGGCTGGTGCTGGCTGACGCCATGATGGAAAAGTTCGGCGGCGACTCGCTGGGCGAGATGCGGCGGAACTGGACCGGGTACCTGGAGGCCATGGCGCAACGTTGGGCCGCCTTGAGCGCGGAGTCGGCCGGCGAGCCGGCCCCGTCGCCGGGAGGGGGCCGATGAAGCGACACATTGTCCTGGTCGGGTTGCCCGGCTCTGGGAAAACCACCGTGGGCCGGATCGTGGCGGAGAAGCTCGGAGCCGCCTTTGTCGATGTCGACAACATCATCGTCCGCAAGATGCAGATGCCGATCGCTCAGATCTTTGCCCAGCACGGCGAGGCCAAGTTCCGCGAGATCGAACGCGAGGCGATGGCCACTACCCTGGAGGGGCCCCCCTCGGTGATCTCTCCCGGCGGCGGATGGGCGGCGCAGGAAGGTCAGCTGGCGCTGGCCAAGCCCACTTGTCTTACTATCTATCTTCGACTCATGGCCACGACGGCCGCCAAGCGGATCAGCGGCGAAGGGAGCCGACCGCTGATGGTGGGGGAGGACCCGGTCGATAAGATGCGGACCCTGCTCAAGGAACGAGAACCGTTCTACCTGCAGGCTGAGTGCGAAGTGAAGTGCGAACTCCACAGTCCGGAACAGATCGCCGCCCAGGTTCTCACCCTGGCCCGGGAGCGCGGCGGCTGGTAGAATAAGTCGTTGAGCGCCAGACGGTTCCGCGCGCTCGCCTTGCCAATCCCACCTGTCACGCGTTTTCTTGTGGGCGACCGGATTTGATTCCGGGGAGAAACTCCTTGTACATATTGCGACCCTGATGGCGACTACAAAGACCTCTTCGCGGACCAAGCGTGCCAGCGCCAAGGCAGCTCCTCCAGCCCCCGACAACGGCGGGAAGGAGGCGCGTCGCCGGAAGGCTGCCGCGAAGCCCACGGAGCATCCCGTCAAGACCAAGGCGGCCCGCGCTCGAGGGCATGCGCTGGTGGTGGTCGAGTCTCCCACCAAAGCGAAAACGATCGGGAAGTACTTGGGCCGGGGCTACGAGGTGAAGGCGACCATCGGGCACCTCCGGGACCTCCCCACCCGGAAGCTGGGCGTGGATGTGGAGAATGGATTCCGGCCCGAATACGTGACCATCAAGGGGAAGACACAGACCCTGGCCGAGATCAAGCGGGCGGCCAAAGCCGCCGATGCGGTTTACCTGGCGACTGACCCGGACCGTGAGGGCGAGGCGATCGCCTGGCACGTGGCAGAGGAGCTGGACTCGCATATCCCCACCCACCGCGTGCTGTTTCACGAAATCACCAAGGATGCGGTCGAGCAGGCGATGACCTCGCCCGGAAAGATCGACGACCAGAAGGTGAACGCCCAGCAGGCGCGGCGCATCCTCGACCGGCTGGTGGGGTACAAGGCGAGCCCGATTCTCTGGAAGAGCATCAAGACCGGCCTCTCCGCCGGCCGGGTACAGACCGTCGCCCTGCGCCTGCTCGTCGAGCGGGAGCGAGAGATCCGTGCCTTCAAGCCCCAGGAGTACTGGTCGATCACCGCCCTGTGCGCCAAGGACGGTCAGACCTTCGACGCCGAGCTCAAGAAGATCGAGGGCCACAACCCTCAGCTCCACAGCGAAGCCGAGGCCCAGGAGGTCGTGCGCGCGCTGCGCAAGCTGCCCTTCGTCGTCACCAAGGTCGAGAAGCGTCAGCGCCGCAAGCGGCCCGGAGCGCCGTTCACCACCAGCACGCTGCAGCAGGAGGCCGCCAAGAAGCTGGGCTTCTCCTCCCGGCGGACGATGCGGGCCGCGCAGGATCTCTACGAAGGCGTCGAAGTCGGGGAGGACGGGCCCACCGGGTTGATCACCTACATGCGAACCGATTCGGTCCGCGTCTCCGAGGCCGCGATCGCGGCGGTCCGGGACTTCGTTGGCCGCAATTACGCCAAGCCCTATCTCCCCGAGTCGCCCAACGTCTACACGTCGCGGTCCGCGCGGGTCCAGGACGCGCACGAGGCCATCCGCCCCACCGAGGTCCGCCGCCGGCCCGAACAGGTGCAGCAGTACCTCGAGCCCGACCAGTTCAAGCTCTACCAGTTGATCTGGCAGCGGTTCGTGGCGTCCCAGATGACCCCTGCGGTCTACGACATGACCGTGGTGGATTTCGATCTCGGGAAGTACCTGCTTCGGGCCTCCGGGTCCGTGCTCGAGTTCGACGGCTACCACGTGCTCTACACCGAGGGTCGTGAGAAAGAAGAAGGGAAGACGATGGACGACCTGTCCCCCATCCCGCCGCTGGCGCAGGGGGACAAGGTGGAAGTCCGCGAGATCACTCCGGCCCAGCACTTCACCGAGCCGCCGCCCCGGTACTCCGAAGCCAGCCTGGTCAAGGAGCTCGAACGCCTCGGCATCGGACGCCCCTCGACCTACAGCGCGATCATCTCCACGCTCAGCGCCCGCGATTACGTCAGAGTCGACCAGCGCCGCTTCTTCCCCACCGATCTGGGGGAGACGGTCGAGAAGGTCATGGTCAAGAACTTCCCCGACATCTTCAACGTCGAGTTCACCTCCGAAATGGAGACCGAACTCGATCGGATCGAGGAAGGCGAGCTGGGCTGGCAGAAGGTGCTGCAGAACTTCTACGGCCCCTTCACCCAGGCGCTGGAGGCGGTGGACATCAACGCCCTGGTGGCCGAGGCCCACGGCCTCTCGCCCGAGGTCCTTAATAAGGAAAAGTGCCCCAAGTGCGGCTCGGCGATCGTGCTCAAGACCGGCCGGTTCGGGCCCTACCTGGCGTGCGTCAACTACAAGGTCACTTGCGACTACGTGAAGTCGCTCAAACGGGACAAGGTGCCGGATCGGCCGACCGACGAGAAATGCCATCTGTGCGGGTCGCCGATGGTGATCAAGACCGGCCGGTTCGGTGAGTTCCTGGCCTGCACCGCGTATCCCAAGTGCAAGGGGACCCGTTCGATTCCGCTCGGGATCAAGTGCCCCAAGTGCCTCGAAGGAGACCTCGCCGAGCGTCGCACCAAGCGCGGCAAGTCGTTCTGGGGCTGCGTCCGGTATCCGGCCTGCGACTTCTCGACCTGGAACCGGCCGGTCCCCGAGACCTGCCCCACCTGCGGCTGGGTGGGAATGGAGCGGAAGGTCAGCAAGGCCAAGGGCGAGAGCCTGACCTGCCTCAAGTGCGGGCACCAGGTGGTCGTCCTCGATGCCGAGGAGGCGGCGGCGACGTGATCGCCACCGTCGTCGGCGGTGGGCTCGCCGGCTGCGAGGCAGCCTGGGCCCTCGCTGAACGCGGTGTGAGGGTGCGGCTCTGCGAGATGCGCCCGGTGGTCGATACGCCGGCGCACCACACCGATCGGCTGGCCGAGCTGGTCTGCAGTAATTCCTTCAAGTCCATCGAGCTGTCCAACGCGCACGGCCTGCTCAAGTCGGAGTTGCGGGCCCTGGGGAGCCTGCTGCTCTCCTGTGCCGATGCCACGTCGGTGCCCGCCGGTGCGGCGCTCGCCGTCGACCGAGCCTTGTTTGCGGATCGGGTTCAGGCAATGGTCGCGGCCCACCCCAACATCACGGTGGTGCGCGAAGAGGTGGACCAGGTTCCATCTCCCGGTGTCATCGCCACCGGGCCCCTGACCTCGGACGGGTTGGCGACGTCGATCGCGGCGCGGCTGGGGACGACCGCTCTGTCGTTTTACGATGCGATCGCTCCCATCATCGCCGCGGAGTCGCTCGACCGCGATCGCCTCTATGCCCTTTCGCGCTACGGGAAGGGCGGCGGCGATGACTACCTCAACGCCCCGCTGGACCAGCCGGAATTCGACGCCTTCGTCTCGGAGCTGACTATCGCCGACCAATACGAAGGGCATGACTTCGATCGTACCCCCTACTTCGAGGGCTGCCTTCCCATCGAAGAGATGGCTCGCCGCGGCCGCGACACCCTGCGGTTCGGTCCGATGAAGCCGGTCGGGCTGCGACACCCCGGCACCGGCCGGGTGCCGCACGCGGTGGTGCAGTTGCGCCGGGAGGATCGCGCCGGTCAGATGTGGAACATGGTCGGCTTCCAGACCCGGCTCAGGACCGGCGAGCAGCGCCGGGTCTTCGCCATGATTCCGGGGCTGGAGTCGGCCGAGTACCTCCGGTTCGGGAGCCTCCACCGCAACGCCTACATCAATAGCCCCGCCAGCCTGGGGCCGGCCCTCACCGATCGCTCCGACGACCTGGTGTTCTTCGCCGGGCAGCTCACCGGGGTCGAGGGCTACACCGAATCGCTGGGGACCGGACTGCTCGCGGGGATCAATCTGGCGCGGCGGCTGCAAGGCCTCCCGGCGACGGTTCCTCCGCCGACCACCATGCTCGGCGGCCTCTACCGGTATCTGCGAGACGCCGATCCGGCGCACTTTCAGCCAATGAACGCCAACTTCGGTCTCCTGGAGCCCCTGGCGCCCGGGGTCAAGAAGGGGGACAAGAAGGCGCTGCTCGTGGCGCGGGCCCAAGGCGAGTTCGCCGCCTGGCAGGCGACTCTATGAGAGTCGCTGCGGCGAGCCGCCCTTCGCGCTCGGCGACGCGCCCGGAGGTGGAGACGTTCCTGGCCCACCTGGCCAAGGAGCGCCAGCTCTCCGGGCACACCGTGATCGCCTATGGCCGGGACCTCGACGCCTTTGCCCAATTCTGTGATCGCCACTACGGGGGCCGGTGGGACTGGGTCACGGTGGATCGCCTTGGGATCCGGGGATTCCTGGCCGAGCTTCAGCGCCGAGGGCTGGCCAAGCGCTCGGCCGCTCGCGCGCTTTCGGCGGTAAGAAGCTTCTTCCGGTTCCTGAGGATTCACCTCGAGCTTCCGGTGGCCAACCTGCGTTGGGTCCGGCTTCCCCGCCTGGGCCGGCGGCTCCCGGCCTATCTCGACGCCCGCCAGACCACCCGGATCTTCGCCGAAAGTGAGTCCCTGGCCGAGGGTGATGACTTTGCCGCGCTCCGTGATCTGGCGATGCTGGAGCTGTTCTATTCCTCTGGGCTGCGATTGGGCGAGCTGCAGGGCCTCAATCTCGAGGACCTCGATCTCCTGGCCGACCAGGTCAAGGTGAGAGGGAAGGGGAAGAAGGAGCGGCTGGTCCCAGTCGGCTCCCGGGCAGCGACCGTGCTCCGGCGATACCTTCGAGGGAGAGACGAGGTGATGACCGGTGCCGGGGATCGGCGGGCACTCTTCGTCGGCGGGCGGGGCCGGCGTCTCTCGGCGCGGAGTATCCAGCGTCGGGTGCGGCGGCTCCTCTCGCCCGTCGGAGTCGAAGGGGCGCGGGTGCACTCGCTCCGGCACACCTTCGCCACGCACATGCTGGACGCCGGGGCCGACCTCCGCGCGGTCCAGGAGCTCCTGGGTCATGCCAGCCTCTCGACCACCCAGATCTACACTCACACCAGCGTGGAGCGCCTGCGTCGGGTATACCAACAGGCGCACCCGCATGCGTAGGGAACAGGAATGAGGACTGCACACGCCACGACCATCCTGGCGGTCCGCAAGGATGGCAAGGTCGCCATCGGCGGCGACGGCCAGGTCACCATCGGTGATACGGTGGTCAAGGCGCAGGCCAACAAGGTCCGGGTGCTCAAGGGTGGGAAGATCCTGTCCGGGTTTGCCGGCTCGGTGGCGGACGCCATCACGCTGTTCGAGAAGTTCGAGGAGAAGCTCGAGCGGCACCCCGGCAATCTCCCCCGGGCCGCGGTCGAGCTGGCCAAGGATTGGCGCAGCGATCGAGTGCTCCGCCGCCTGGAGGCGCTGCTGATCGTGGCGGACCTGGAGCACAGCTATCTGGTCAGCGGGTCCGGGGAACTGATCGAGCCCGACGACGGGATTCTCGCCATCGGCTCGGGCGGGAACTACGCCCTTGCCGCCGCCCGGGCGCTGATTTCGAATTCCAAGCTCTCGGCGCGAGAGGTGGTGCAGCGGTCACTCGAGATTGCGGCCGACATCTGCGTCTTCACCAACCGTCATATCACCGTTCTCGAGTTGCCGAGTTAGGCCTCGCGGTTTCAGGTTGTCACCATGGTAGATCCCGTCACCCCACCCGCATCGCCCAACGGCGATCCAGGCGCCGCTCCGCCACCGGCGCCGCCCTGGCTGGAAGAGATGCCGCCCCGGCAGATCGTGGCCGAACTGGATCGGTACATCGTCGGCCAGGAGGCGGCCAAGAAGGCGGTCGCCATCGCGATCCGGAATCGCTGGCGCCGGGCCCAGGCGCCCGACGAGATCCGGGACGAAATCATGCCGTACAACATCATCCTGATCGGCCCTACCGGCGTGGGAAAGACCGAAGTGGCGCGCCGGCTGGCGCGGCTGGCGGGAGCACCGTTCGTCAAGGTCGAGGCCTCGAAATTCACCGAGGTTGGTTACGTGGGACGGGACGCCGAGTCCATGGTGCGGGACCTGGTAGACGCGGCGATCAGCATGGTGCGGACCGAGCGGGAAGACGACGTCTATCCCCAGGCCGAGCGGCGAGCCGACGAGCGCCTGCTGGATCTCCTGTTGCCGGCTCCGTCACCAGCCCCGGCCCGGCCCCAACCTGCCGCGGACGGCTCGGTCTTCGTAGTCTCGAGCGGCGGCCAGGCCACGCAGGAGCCCGCCAGCCAAGCGGAGGAGGAGCGGTGGCAGCGCTCCAGGGAAAAGCTGCGGCAAATGCTGTCGGAGGGACGATTGGACGAGCGCGAAGTGGAGATCGAAGTGACGCCTCAGGTCTACCCCATGCTGGACCTCATGCAGCCGCCTCCCGGGATGGAGGGTCAGGACGTCAATTTCACCGAGATGCTGCAGGAGATGCTCCCGCGCCGGAAGAAGCGGCGGACGGTACGGGTCCCCGAAGCGCGCCGGGTACTGGTTGACGAAGAGATCAAGAAGCTGGTCGATATGGACGACGTGGTGAACGAAGCCCTGGACCGGGTGGAGAACCACGGGATCATCTTCGTGGACGAGATCGACAAGATCGCGGGCGAGCGGTCCCAGACCGGTCCCGACGTCTCACGCGAGGGAGTCCAGCGCGACCTGCTGCCGATCGTGGAAGGTTCGACGGTCCAGACCCGCTATGGCTACGTCCGGACTGACCACATCCTGTTCATCGCGGCCGGCGCGTTTCATGTCTCCAAGCCCTCGGACCTGATCCCCGAGCTGCAGGGACGCTTCCCGATTCGGGTGGAGCTTCAGCCCCTCACGGAGCAGGACTTCATCCGGATCATGACCGAGCCGGAGAACGCCCTCACGAAGCAGTATCAGGCGCTGGTGGCGGCGGAGGGCGCGGAGCTCTCCTTCACCGAGGATGGGATCCGGGAGATCGCGCGGATCGCCTTCCTTGCCAACGACCGCATGGAAAACATCGGCGCTCGTCGGTTGCACACAGTCATGTCCACCCTGACTGAGGATGTGCTCTACCAACTGCCCGACTACCCCGAGCGCCGGATCGTGTTCGATGAGGCCAGGGTCCGCGAGCGGCTCGGCGCCATCGTGGACGACGACGACCTCCGCCGCTACATCCTCTGAGTCGCGGGCGCGGCCTAGCGCCCGCCGCCCTTCACGACCACTCCGCCCTTCATCACGAAGACCGGGTTTTCCAGCACCCGGACGTTGTCGAGGGGATTGCCCTGGACGGCGACCAGGTCGGCGAGCTTGCCCGCCGCGATCACGCCGCGGTCGTTGGTGCCCAGCAGATCGGCCGCGTAGAGCGTGGCGCCCCGGATCGCCTCGATGGGGCTCATGCCGCGATCCACCCGGGCGCCAAACTCCCGACCGTTCTCGCCGTGGCGGTACACGCCGGCATCGGTGCCCAGCGCGATTTTGAGCCCCGCCGCCATCGCCTTCTTGAAGCTCTCCTCCGCGCGCGGGCGGATGTACTCGCGCTTGGCCCGGGTCAGGGGCGGGAGCTTGCTCTCGTCCACCGCCTCCGGGGTCCGGAGATAGAGGTTGGGGACGAAGTAGGTTCCCTTCTCCTTCATGAGCCGGATCGCCTCGTCGTTGAGTACGGTGCCGTGTTCGATGGAGGCGACCCCCGCCTTGGTCGCCGCGATGATGCCCTCGGTCCCATGGGCGTGCGCGGCGACCTTGAGGCCATGACGCGCGGCTTCCTGCACCGCCGCCTGAAGCTCCTCATCGGACATCTGCTGGGCGCCCACCGATCCCTCGAACGAGAAGACTCCGGCCGTCGCGCAGACCTTGATGACCTTGACCCCATGCTTGATCTGGTACCGCACCGCCTCGACCACCTCTGTCACGCCGTCCGCGACCCCTTCTTCGGGGCCCCGCTCCAGGATCCCGGGCGCATAGCCGGTATCGTCGCAGTGTCCACCGGTGATCCCGATGGCGTGCCCGGCGGGGATGATCCGGGGCCCGACTACCAGCCCGCCGTCGATGGCCCGCATCAGCGATACGTCGGTGAAGCCCGAGGACCCCACGTCCCGGATGGTGGTGAACCCGGCCAGCAGGGTCTTTCGCGCATTGGAGACGCCCAGGAGCGCGTAATCGACCGGGGATTGCCGGACCGCGGAATTCTGCCAGTCTCCCGAAACGTCGCCCGAGGTGATATGGGTGTGGACGTCCATGAGGCCGGGCACCAGGGTCACGTCTCCCAGGTCCAGCTCCGTCGCTCCCGCCGGTGCGTCGCCGCCAACCGAAGTGATCTTCCCGTTCTCGACGACCACCAGGGCCGGACTCACGATGGTTCCCTTGGCCACGTCGAGCATCCGGGCGGCCCGCAGAACCGTCAGGGTCGTGGGAGCCGTCGCGGTGGGGAGCGGCGTCGGGGCCCCGGCACCTTTGATGATCACGCCGCCCTTCATCACGAAGTCCACGCTTTCGAGGACATGGATGTTCGCCAGTGGATCACCTTGCACGGCGACCAGGTCGGCCAATTTGCCCGGCGCGATGACGCCCCGGTCGCTCACCCCGAGCAGGTCGGCCGCGTTGACCGTCCCGGCCCGGATCGCTTCGATCGGCCGCATCCCGCGATCGACCATCGCCCCGAACTCGTGGCCGTTGAGGCCGTGAGGAATGACCGCCGCATCGGTGCCCAGCGCGATCTTGACCCCGGCCTTGATTGCTTTCGACAGGTTGGCCTTGGCCAGCGGCAGGACGTACTCTGCTTTGGCCCTGATGGGTGGAGGCAGGTTGTCGAGGTTGATGACGTCGGCGAGATACGTCGTGGGAACGAGATAGGTGCCCTTCTTCTTCATCAGGGAGATCGCTTCGTCGCTGATCATGGAACCGTGCTCGATCGAGGCCACTCCGGCCTTGACCGCCGCCAGGATCCCCTCGGCGCCGTGGGCGTGGGCCGCGACCTTCATCCCATGCCGTGCCGCCTCCTGCACGATCGCGCGCATCTCCTCGTCGCTGAGCTGCTGGGCTCCCACGGGCCCCTCGAACGAGAGCACACCGGCGGTCGCGCAGATCTTGATCCAGGTCGCGCCGTGCTTGATCTGGTATCGCACCGCCTTGACCGCCGCGTCCACTCCGTCCGCCACCCCACGGCGATAGTCGGCCTCCAGGACCCCCGGCGCCCAGCCGGTGGCATCGCAATGCCCGCCGGTGATTCCGATCGCATGACCCACCGGGAAGATCCGGGGGCCGATGATCAGCCCGGCGTCGATGGCGTGCTGCAGGGCCACGTCGGCGAACC
>Ga0335085_10000920_pt1 | contig 71760 bp, 71 predicted proteins | sample Lox_Sample_45_FD_206712 | JGI IMG/M metagenome (GOLD analysis project Ga0335085, IMG submission 206712) | Soil microbial communities from Loxahatchee National Wildlife Refuge, Florida, United States - Lox_Sample_4.5 | ecosystem: Environmental > Terrestrial > Soil > Wetlands | place: USA... | reverse complement strand
TCGTAAGCCGTCGTGGCGTGGAACTGCACCTGCAGCATCGCGAAATGATAGAGGTAGTTCTGGCCCGAGAGTTCCTGCGGCTGGCCGCCGATGGTCACCGTCACTTTCGCGTCGTCCTTGCCGTCGATCTGGCCGGCCGAGATGCCCTTTAGGCAGTCGATTACCTTGTCGATGCGCGCATGCACCTCGGCGAAGCTGTTGTCCTGATCCGGCAGCGACGGCAACGCCACGCCTGCGACCCGGGCGGCCCCGAGCGCGTGGTTGCAGACCTGCCGCACCTGCCGTTCGAGCGGGAACATATCGGGGTAGAACCGCAAATTCAGCACCACCGCGGGGTCCCATTTCTGGGTGGTGGCGTATTCCTCGCCTTTCGTCAAAACGGTCTTGAGGCCGGTCAAAAGCTGCACGCAAACCGGCACGAACCCGCTATACAACGTGACTGCCATCTTCTGCTCCTCATGCTTGGGGAATTGTTCCGCCGCCGAGTTTAGCCCGTGCCGGACAAGCGGGGAAGAGAACCATCCACCATAGGGCCGGCTGCCGCCGAGCGTGCCGCGCTCCCATTTCGGTCGCGCCATCATTTCACCTGCGGCAGCTTCATGCGTACCGCGACGGCGGCGCTGGCGACGACCGCGGTGTCGTGGCCGTCATCGCTCGGGATATCGAGGCCGCCTTTTACGACGTTCACCGTGACTTGGCCGTGCGGCAGCGTCGCCTTGACCGCGGCAGCGTCGACCCGCTCGGGCTGCTGCGCGCCGATCGTGACCTCGACCTGCATCTGCTTTGAATCGAGACCGAACGACCGGAGGAACGTGAGCGAGGAATGATGCAGCGCGTCCTGCACGGCGCGGATCGCCGCCTTGGTGTAATCGCCGCCATGCAAATCGTTGCCGCTGCCCATTTCGAGGATGATGCGTTTTGCCGTCATCACAGTTCTCCTCAAACGTCAAGCCGAACGATGGCGCAGGCATGCGCCAGCACGGTCGAGTTGGTGCCGGCATCGTTGGGGATCTCGAGCCCGCCTTCGACCAAGGTTACCGTGCCGGTGCCGTGCGGCAGGACCGCCAGCACCGCCTCCTTATCGACCTTCTCGGGGTGCGGCACGCCAATCCGCACCTCGACCTGCATCGAGTCGACCGGAAGCCCGACGGCGTCGGCAATGGAAAGCGAGTTGTGCCACAGCGCGTCGCGCAGCGCCCGTACCGCCGCTTTCGTGTAGTCCGCGCCGCGGATATCGGTGCCCATGCCAAGTTCGAGCACCATGCGTTTCAACGTCATCGTCGGCCTCGTTCCGCCTGTTTCGCGACATCGTAGGCTGTCCGATGCGTCGCGTCACTCGCGGCGGCGATCCGCCGCGCGAGATTGCCATGCCCCCGTCAACCGCCTCTGATAAGATCATGCCCCTTACGGGAGGATGACACTCCCGCTAGGCCAAAAAGGGGGAGACAGGGTGATCTGGAAGACCAAAGCAATCGGATTTTTGGCTCTTATCGGCGTGTTTGGCTTGGCTGTTGCCGCGCAGGCTGATCCTTATGCGATCCGCATCGGTTGGGTGCAGACGCCCGGCCATATGGCGCCGATCATCGAGGCGTTGAGCAAGAAGCATCCTGAGCTCTTCAAGCATCTCGGCAAGAGCTACACGATGCAGCCGATCCACTTTAACGGCACGACGCCGCAAATCCAGGCGCAGGCGATCGACGATCTAGATATCGCCTCGCAAGCGCCGAGCGCGCTGGCGCTGGCGATTACCAACGCGCATCTCGACGAGCGTGTCGTCGCTGACGTCCTGTCAGATGGCGGCAATTATTATACCGAGAATTTCGTCGTGCTGGCCGACGGGCCGATCAAGACGATCGACGACGTCAAGGGCAAGCGCATCGCGACCAACACGATTGGCTCGGCGAGCGATGCCGCGATGCGTACGATGTTCCACAAGCACGGCATCAAGGATGCCGATTTCACCACGGTCGAAACCAGCTTCTCCAACATGCCGGCGATGCTGGAGGGCGGGAAAGTCGATATGATCGGGGTGCTGCCGCAATTCGCTGACGGGATTGTCGGCAACCCGAAATACAAGGTGCTGTTCACTGCACGTGACGCGGTGGGCCCGACGCAGGCCGTGATGTGGGCGATCCGTGCCAAGACGATCGCCGCGCATCGCGCAGCCTTTGTCGATTTCTTCGAGGATTATATTCGTGGCATTCGTTGGTTTCTCGACCCGGCCAACCACAAGGAGGCGGTGGCGATTTGCGCCGAGGTGACCAAGCTCCCGGCCGAGCGGCTGGAATATGTTTTCACTCACAAGGATTTCCTTCATTCGCCCGACGCCAGGCCGAACATCGAATTGGTGCAGAAGGAGATCAACGAAGCCGTCAAATTGGGGGTGTTGCCAAAACCCGTGACGATCAGCCCCGAATATGTCGATCTGTCGCTGATCGAAGAGGCCAAGAAGCGGATCGATGGCAAATAGCAATGGCGCGGCCGACGGCGCCAGCACGATCACGATCGACCAGCTGAGCCACGGCTATAATCCGGCGCGCGGACGGCCGGTTACGGCGCTGCAGGACGTCTCGCTCGAAGTGCGTGACCAGGAATTCGTCGCGCTCCTCGGGCCGAGCGGCTGCGGCAAGAGCACATTGCTTTATCTCGTCGGCGGGTTTCTGCCGGTCCAGGCGGGGGCGATCCGCATCGGCGGCACGCCGATCGCCGGCCCCGGCCCCGACCGCGGCATCGTCTTCCAGCATTTCGCACTCTTTCCCTGGAAGACGGTGATCCAGAACGTACGCTACGGCCTCGAAAAGCAGGGGCTGTCGAGCGAGGAATGCGACCGCCGCGCGCGAACCTTTATCAACCTCGTCGGCCTTGCCGGGTTTGAGACCAGCTATCCGTCGCAGCTCTCCGGCGGCATGAAGCAGCGCGCCGCGATCGCCCGGACCTTGGCGATCGATCCTGGAATCCTGCTGATGGACGAACCGTTTGGCGCGCTCGACGCGCAGACCCGCAGCCTGATGCAGGCCGAATTGCTGCGCATCTGGCAGGGCTCGCGCAAGACCGTGATCTTTGTAACGCATGATGTGCAGGAGGCGGTGTTTCTCGCCGAGCGGATCGCGGTGATGTCGGCGCGGCCGGGTCACATCAAGGAAATCGTCGAGGCCAAATTCGACCGCGAAGACCCGGAGCTGATGAAGACGCGGCCGTTTATCGACATGGTCGATCATGTGTGGAATATGGTGCGCGGCGAAGCGATCCTGGCGCAGCGAGGAGGCACGGCATGACGGCGGTGCTGACGCGGTATTTTCCGCTGCTGCTGCTCGCGGCGGCATGGGAGGCGACGACCCGCGCCGGGCTCGTGCCGGCCTCGGCCTTGCCGCCGCTCGACAAGGTTGCATCGGCCTGGTACGGGCTCGCGGCGGGCGGTGATTTGTGGACCAACGGCGTCTCGTCGATGACCCGTGGCGCCGCGGGGCTGGCGCTGGCGGTGGTGTTCGGCAGCCTGATCGGCGTGCTGATGGCCTGGTACAAGCCGGTCCACGTCGTTGTGAACCCGATCGTACAGTTCTTCTACCCGATGCCGAAATCGGCGTTGATCCCGGTGATGGTGTTGTGGCTGGGGTTTGGCGACGCGTCGAAGATCGTGCTGATCTTTGTCGGCTGTATGCTCCCGGTGACGTTATCGGCGTTTAACGGCGCGCGCGGCACCGATGAGGTGCTGATCTGGTCGGCGCGGGCGATGGGTGCCAGCCGCGCCCGGGTGTTGTTCGAGGTCGTCGTGCCGAGCGCACTGCCCGAGTTGCTGTCGGGCATTCGCACCGCGCTCGCACTCTCGTTTGTGCTGCTCGTTGCCTCTGAGCTGATCGTCGCGCGCAGCGGCTTCGGCTACATGATCGGCTGGCTTGGCGACGGCGGCGCATACGACTCCATGTTTGCCGTCGTGCTCACGGTGGCTTTTCTCGGCTTTGTCGCCGATCGGCTGTATCTGATGTTGATGCAGCACGTCTTGGCGTGGCGCGAATGAGCGCCGAAACCCCCATCTTCGCTCCTGCTCCGACCGGGCTGCGGCTCGATCGGATGGCGATTGCCGCCGGCCAGCAGATCGCGAGCCTGCTGCCGCTGATCGCGCTGGTGGTAGCGTGGGAGGGGCTGGCGCGCGCGCATATCCTCAGCACCTTTCTGTTGCCACCGCTGTCCTCGGTGCTCGAGCGCATCTGGGAAGACGCGGCATCGGGCGACCTGTTGTTCAATCTCGGCTCGACGCTGTACCGCGCGATGGCCGGGTTTGTGATCGCCGCCGTACTGGGCGTCGGACTCGGCATCGTGATGACGCGCAATGCGGTCGTGCGGTGGTTTTTCGATCCCATCGTTTCGGTCGCGTTCCCGATGCCGAAGATCGCATTTCTGCCGGTCTTTATGCTCTGGCTCGGGCTGTACGACACCTCCAAGATCACGATGGTCGTGTTCAACGCGATCTTTCCGGTGATTACCGCGACGATCGCCGCGGCCGAGGGAGTTGATGGCTATCTGCTGTGGTCGGCGCGCAGCCTCGGCGCCAGCGATCGGCAATTGCTGCGCGAGATCATTCTGCCGGCCGCGGCGCCGCAAATCCTGACCGGACTTCAGGTCGCGCTGCCGATTTCGTTGATCGTCGAGGTCGTGATCGAGATGCTGATGGGCGGCACCGGGCTTGGCGGCTCGATGATCGCCGCCTCGCGTTTCGCCGACTCGCCGGGGGTCTTTGCCGGGATTATCGAGATCGCGATCGCCGGCCTCGCGCTGGTTAAGGGTATCTCGATCGTCCGCCGCCACTTGCTCGTATGGCACCAGGAAGCCGAAGACCCGACAACGGTTTAGGCGTTATCCTCTGGTGGAATGGACTGATTGGATTTTCCAAGGCTATCCATATTTTCATTTCGTCCAATTGTTCTTTGCCTGGATTGACCGCCTCTGCTTCGGAGCCAGATAGGCCGACTGAAGCACCTAGAGGCAAGATCACGTACGTAAGTTTGCGTATGTTGGCGCCTATCATGGAGCGGCTATAGCACGACGCCTGTCTGCGCAAGGGCGCATGGAGCCGTATCCTGTGTCACTAACCTTCAGTCAAGGGGTGAGAGTCGAGAGCATCCAAAATCGGGAGATCAAGTCTCTCTTCGAGTATTGGCAGGCTCTTTCGCCTGCCGGTAGTGCCGCGCTCAAGGATGCCTTCGACCCTACTCATCTTCCCTGCTCGGTCTGGCCTCGGTTATTCATGATCGATGTGCCGGCAGCGGGCGGTGATTATCGATTCAGGTTATTGGGAACCTACATCGTGGGCGCGGTTGGGCGCGATTTTACAGGGAACCGCCTGATAGAACCGGATATCCCGGGAATCGCGCGCTCGGTCACGTTTAGTCTCTTGATGCGGCTCACCGGCGGCGATGGAGTACAGCACTATGTCGGCCCCCCGTCGTTTCCCCCCTCACGGCGATTTTCATCGCATGAACAGCTTATTTTACCGCTTCATGACGGCGAGGGCAGAGTAAATGCGGTTATTGGAGGCATCGACTATTTAGGTTTCACCACCGCCGGCTTGTTTAGCCATGCTTACAACTAATCGTCGTCGGCGGCCAATTCGGCCACGTCCTCATGGTACATGCCGAGCCGGTTGATGCCGTCGAACGCCGCGACCTTGTAGCACTCGGCAAGCGTTGGATAGTTAAAGACGGTGTTGACGAAATAGTCGACCGTGCCGCCAAACGACAGCACCGCCTGGCCGATATGGATCAGCTCGCTGGCGCCCTCGCCGATAATGTGGACGCCCAAGAGCTGGTGAGTTTCGCTGTGGAAGATCAGCTTCAGCAGGCCGGTGACATCGCCGACGATCTGGCCGCGCGCGATTTCCTTGTAGCGCGCCTTGCCGATCTCATAGGCGACTCCGGCCTTGGTCAGCTCCTCTTCGTTTTTGCCGACCATCGAGATTTCCGGCACCGAGTAGATGCCGTAGGGGAACAGCTCGGGGACGCTGGTCGCGCGGACATTGAACGCATGGCAGGCCGCGAGGCGACCCTGTTCCATTGAGGTCGAGGCGAGCGCCGGGAAACCGATGACGTCACCGACCGCGTAGATATGCGGCACCGTTGTGCGAAAATTGCTGTCCACCGGAAGGCGGCCGCGCTCATCGGGCGTGATACCGGCGGCCGTGACGTTCAGCCGGCTGGTCGCGCCGGTGCGGCCGACAGAATAGAGCGCCTTCTCGGTGATGATCGTCTTGCCGCTGTCGAGGCTGAGGCGAACCCGGTCGCCGGTATCGGTCTTGACGATCTCCAGGCTCTTGACCGTTTCGCCAAGCCGCAACGTCACCCGCGCCTCGCGTAGATGGTGGCATAGCTCGGCCGAGAGTTCCTGGTCGATAAACGACAGCAATTGGTGGCGTGCGTCGATCAGCGTCACCCGAACGCCAAGCGCGGCCATGATGCTGGCATATTCGCAACCGATAACGCCCGCCCCGACGACCGCGATCGTGCGCGGCAACTGGTCGAGATGCAGGATATCGTCGCTTGTAAAGATCCGCTTGCCGTCGAACGGGACGTGTTTGTCGCGTGTGGTCTCGGTGCCCGTCGCGATAATGATCGATTTGGCGCTGACGAAGCGCGACGTGCTCCCGTCGAGCAGGTCGAGTTGCAGCGTATGCGCGTCGACGAAAGAAGCTGCCGCCGAAATCACCTCGACATGATTGCGCAGCAGCTGATGGCGCGCGATGTCGATCTCATGGGCGATGACCTGATTGGTGCGCACCAGCAGGTCTTGGATCGTGATGTTCTCCTTGACCCGATACGACGCGCCGTAGAATTCGCGTGAGCGGAAGCCGGACAGATCGAGCACCGCCTCGCGCAGCGTCTTTGACGGAATTGTGCCGAGATTGACGCTCGTTCCGCCAAGGACGGAGGTCTTTTCGATGATGGCGACCCGCTTGTCGAGTTTGGCGCCCTGGATCGCGGCGCGTTGTCCGCCCGGACCGGAACCGATCACCACGAGATCATAATCGTAAGACGTCGCTTCCATGAAGATCCCCCTGCGACGGTCTACAGCGCAATCCTCCAAAATGCAAAGCACAGACCATCCCGGGTAAGAACCTAGGATGAGAAAGTGACGTTCTCATTAAGCAAACCGCGGAAGCTCGGTACGGGTTTCCACCCACAATGTTCGAACCGGCTCTTGTCGATACCACATGCGGCGGAAGCATCAAAGGCCGGCCATCGGCAGCGCGGCATTAGCGACAAGCGTCGCAAAGCCCCTCGGAAAGACAGGGATGGCCGGCGAAATCATCAGCGCGAAGCCGTGATGCTGGGTTGCGCGGGCGCCGGCAAGACGCTGGCCTCGCCGCATTCCGCTCGATACTGTTCGCCGACAAAGACATCGAGGCGAGGGAGAGCGGTGGAGGAGCGCAATCTCGGCAGGTCGGGCTTGCGGGTGTCGTTGGTCGGGCTCGGCTGCAACAATTTCGCCGGCCGCATCGATTTCGCGGCGACAAAGGCGGTCGTTCACAAGGCGCTCGACCTCGGCATCACGCTGTTCGACAACGCCGATACGTACGGTGACCCGCGCGGCGGGGCCGAGGATTATCTCGGCCAGATCCTCGGGGACCGACGCAAGGACATCGTGTTGGCCACCAAATTCGGCCGGCCGATGGACGGCTCGGGCCGGATGGAGGGGGCGTCGCGGCGCTACATCCTTGATGCCTGCGAGGCGAGCCTCAGGCGGCTGCGTACCGACTATATCGACCTCTACTGGCAGCACATCGAGGACCTGCGCACGCCACAGGAAGAAACGATGCGCGCGCTCGACGATCTCGTGCGCCAGGGCAAGGTGCGCTATGTCGCCTGTTCCACGCTGATGTCGTGGCAGGTGACCGACGCCAACTGGATCGCCAAATCGCAGGGGCTCGAACTATTCATCGCCTGCCAGGAGCGATACAGCCTGCTGGAGCGCGAATACGAGGCGAATATGAGCCGCATGGTCGCGGCGCACGGGCTCGGCCTCATTCCGTTTTCGCCGCTCGCGAACGGATTGCTCACCGGCAAATACCGCCGCAACCAGGCGCTGCCGGCTGGCGCGCGGCTCACCAACACGCCGCGCATGGCCGATCGCTATCTGAGCGAGCGCAACTGGACGATCGTTGAGCGGCTGGCGGATTTTTGTGCCTCCCGCGGCCACTCGATGCTGGAGTTGGCGATGAGCTGGCTGGCGGCACGGCCTTGTGTGGCGAGCATCATCGGCGGCGCGACGCGGCCCGACCAACTGGAGGAAAACGTCCGCGCCGTGAATTGGATGCTAACGCGCGAAGAAATGGACGAGATCGACCGGCTGACGGCAAACTGAAACATTGGATCAGAGGAGGATTGTCATGGACATCAGACTGGACGGCAGAAGCGCGATCATCACCGGCGGCAGCAAGGGGCTGGGGTTGGCGATCGCCAAGGAATACGCAGCCTCGGGCGCCGATGTCGCGATCCTTGCGCGCGACCAGTCCTCGCTCAACGACGCCAAGGCCGAAATCCAGAAGGCGGGCGGCAAGGGCAATATCCTGGCAATCAGCTGCGACGTATCCAAGGCCGGGCCGATCGAGGCCGCTTGCGCGCAATGCAACACCGAGTTCGGCAAGGTCGACATCTTTGTCAACAATGCCGGGCAATCGACGCGCGGTCTGTCGGAAACGATCACCGACGAGCAGTGGCAGTCCGATCTCGACCTCAAACTATTCGCGCAAATTCGTTTCTGCCGCATCCTGATTCCGCAGATGAAGGCGCGCAAATGGGGCCGCGTCATCAGCGTCCTCAATATCGGCGCCAAGGCGCCCGGCGCCGACAGCGCGCCGACCTCGGTCAGCCGCGCGGCGCAAATGGCGCTCACCAAGGCGATGTCGATGGAAGGCGCACCGCACAATGTGCTGGTCAATTCGCTGCATGTCGGCGTGATCGTCTCGGACCAGATCAAACGCCGCTACGACCGCGAGCGGCCGAACGTGTCGCTTGAGGAATACATCGCGCAGGCGGGCAAGGCCGTACCGCTCGGCCGCATGGGCAAAGCCGAGGAGTTCGCCGCCGTGGCGACGTTCCTCGCCTCCGAGCAGGCCGGCTATGTGACGGGCTGCGCGATCAACGTCGATGGCGGCCGCTCGCCGGTGGTGTAAGGCATCATCCGCCTTGACAAAAAACGCTCATGGACCTCGCAAAAGGGGGATCCATGAGCGCGTCGTCTATTAAGGTTCAAATTGGATTAACGTAAAGCATGCTCTTCAATAGCTTCGTATTCATTTTTGCGTTCCTGCCGCTGACACTCGTCGGTTTTTTTGTTTTGTCACGTATCAGCCCGGGCTGCGGGGCAACGTGGCTGGCTTTCACCTCGATCGTCTTCTACGGCGCGTGGGACATACGCTATGTGCCCCTATTGATTGGCTCGGCGGCTTTCAACTTCGCGGCGGCAAAAGGGATAGTTTATTTTGTTACCTGCGGACGGCGCAGGGAGATAGGGCATGTATTCTTAGCGGTGACCATCGCAGCCAATTTAGCTTTGCTCGGTTATTTTAAGTACGGAGGCTTTTTTCTCGAGAATATAGACCACCTGCTAGGTCGTCCCTTTGCCGACCCGCGTATCATACTGCCACTTGGAATTTCATTCTTTACCTTCACTCAGATCGCCTATCTCGTAGATGCATGGAAAGGCCGCGCTAATGAGCGTAACCTGATCCATTATGTGTTGTTTGTTACCTACTTTCCTCATTTGATCGCGGGGCCGATCTTGCATCACTCGGAGATGATGCCGCAGTTTCGTATTCCAGCAACCTACCGGTTCGACTTAGAGAAATTTACGACTGGTCTATGTATCTTTTCTATAGGGCTATTCAAGAAGGTAGTGCTCGCCGACGGCATAGCAAAATTTGTTGCACCAGTGTTCGACAGCGCCGAGCGCGGTATTGCCGTGTCGCTGCCGGATGCCTGGGGCGGGGCGCTCGCGTATACGTTCCAGCTCTATTTTGACTTTTCCGGTTATTGCGATATGGCGATTGGCCTTTCCTTTTTGATCGGTATCGCTCTGCCGTTGAATTTCGACTCACCGTATAAAGCAACCAGCATTATCGCCTTCTGGCGGCGCTGGCATATGACGCTTTCTCGCTTCCTGCGGGATTATCTCTACATTCCACTCGGTGGAAATCGACACGGGTCGGTGCGACGTTACGCCAATTTGTTCGCTACGATGACGATTGGCGGGCTATGGCACGGTGCCGGGTGGACCTTTGTTGCTTGGGGCGCGCTGCACGGCGCATATCTTTGGATCAACCACGCCTGGTCAACAACAGCGCGCACGACAAGGATTGATCTTACATCTGTTCCGCCACCAGTGCGCAGCGCAGTCGCTTGGCTCACTACTTTTCTCGCTGTTGTGGTAGGTTGGGTGCTGTTCCGCGCCCATACGATCGCAGGTGCAAGCGATGTCCTCGCAGGCATGACGGGGCTACACGGCATTGCGCCTGGATTGTCACGTCCCGGTGCAGTTTGGGGCTGGTGCACGGCGCTTGGTGCGATCGCGTTGTTACTGCCCAACACGCAGGAAATCATGCATCGCCACCTCAGTGGCATAACGCGCCCAACAACGATCCGCTCGTCCCCGCTGGCCCTCGTTTTCCGCCGTTCGGTTCCCTGGGCAGCCGCAATTGCCACGATGCTCGGCGCTGGTTTAATCGGACTTCCGCAGCCCACTAGCTTTCTCTACTTCAATTTCTGAGCCGATTGTGACCGTTAAGGGCCGCGATCTGACCCCAAAGCGGTTTATCACGCTCACTGTAATGCTTATGCTCGCAATAGTTGTTGGCGTCTGCGTACTGCCGCACAGCCGCCACTTGCGCTTTGCTAGCTTGCAAGAGCCGACGGTGGTGAAGCTCGGATGGTTATATGAGCGCATCCACGACGATCCGACGCCAATCGACATTATTTTTATCGGCAGCTCTCATACTGTATTTGGCGTCGACAGTGCCGAGGTCGAGCGTCGTGCCCGCCTGCTCATTGGCCAAGACGTGCATGTTGTAAATTTTGCCGTACAGCATCTGGGTCGCGACGTTCCCTGGCTGTTGGCGAGGGAGGCGATTGAGGCCCGCAATGTCAAGCTCCTCGTGGTTGAGGTCACCGAGGACGAATCACGAGCCCTGCACCCGGCTTTTGCGTCGCTCGCCGACCCGAGCGACCTGATCGATGCGCCATTGCTCATCAATCCGTCATATTTTTCAGAGTTGGCTGAGCTGCCATCGCGCCAGATATCGCTGTTTTTGCGCACTATGTTGCCAGGAGCATTCGACGCGGCTCCCGGCTTCAACCCGATCCAGTATCGCGGTGCGCACTGGGACGACACCTGGGCCCAAGAGGGCTCGATCGTCGCACCCATTCATCCCGTCGTGCCGCGGATTACCTCTCCCTCGGCCACAAAGATGGAAAACGAGCGTGTGCATTGGGCACGGCTCACCTCCAACAAACTAAGTCTACCGTCCTCATTATCCTGGCTCGAATGGCGGGCAAATCTCCAATACATCGATAGAATTGTTGCGCTTGCGCGACGGCACGGTGTTGCACTGCGCGTCCTCTACTTGCCAAGTTATCACAGCGCCACCCACCCAACGCAGGTCGCTGTTTACGAGAAGCTGGGCCTGATGTGGTATCCGCCGCCAGAACTGCTAGCCGACCGCCTGCTCTGGAACGACGTCAACCACCTAAATTACTACGGATCGCTTGTCCTTGCCTCGTGGCTTGCGAAGTGCATCGCCAAGGAGCATATTCCCGGGGCCCAACTCGCTTGGCACAGTTTCCAGTAAAGTGCGTCGGCGAAATTTTTCGAGGCGTCGCCCGATGTGTTTCGCTTCGTTGCGCACCGCGTGCCTTGCGATGATGGCACAACCTACCCTAGCCTTAGGTACTTCTCCTCCAGAGCCCGCCAGGCGGCGGTGCCCACTGCTTCCTCGCGTTCCTGGAAGGTACAGAGATCGGGTTCGACGCGGGTCGTGTGGCCGTCCTCCTTGAGCGCGGCCAGCACTTTCTGCGCCGCGCGGATCGCGGCGCGGTGCGTCTGCGAGGGGTAGATGCCGAGGCGAAAGCCCATTTCTTCCAACTCGGCGGCAGCGAACATCGGCGTTTTGCCGCCCTCGAAGACGTTGACCAGGTTCGGCCCGTTGACGCTGCGCCCGACGACCCGCAGTTCCTCGACGGTTTGCGGAGCCTCGACGAAGCCGACATCGGCGCCCGCATCGAGATAGGCGTTGACCCGGTCGACCGCCGCTTGCAGCCCCTCCACGGCGCGCGCGTCGGTGCGCGCGATGATCACCATGTCCGCGTCGCGTCGCGTATCGACCGCAGCCTTGATCTTGCCGACCATCTCGCTTTTGGGGATGACTTCCTTGCCCTCGTAATGGCCGCATTTCTTCGGCGCAACCTGATCCTCGATGTGAAAGCCGGCGACGCCCGACTTCTCGTATTCGCGCACCGTGCGGATCACGTTGATCGCGTTGCCGTAGCCGGTATCGGCATCGGCGATCACTGGAATGCCGACGGCCTCGACGGTAAGGCCGATAAACCGCACATTCTCGACCACGGTCAGCAGCCCGAGATCGGGATAGCCGCTGGCGCGCGAGTAACCGCCGCCGGTCAGGTAAACAGCGTCGAAACCGGCCGTCTCGACGAGGCGCGCGGTCAGCGTGTCGTAGGCACCCGGCACCATTGTGTAGCCGGGTTTGGCGATGAGTTGGCGCAATTGCTGGCGTGGTGTCATGGTGCGCTCCGTGTCGGTCAAAGCACTTCATGGGGACGCGTCCGCTGGCGCGCTGTCAACCGGGTGTTAAGCAAGCCGTGCCTAAGGTCCGGCATTCTTTTCGCTGCGGAACCGGCCATGAAATCGCTTCTCCCGGCGTTGATCGGCGCGTTCGTTCTCGTCCCGGCCGCTGTGCGCGCCGATGACGCGGCGACATCGAGCCCGCAGCAAGGCTGCGGGCTCGTCGAAAGCGCGTTGGTCGCGCAAGGCGAGGGCCACGTGATGATCGACTGTGCGGGTGTCTCCGAGGCTTACGGCAAGCAACTCGCCGGCATCCTCACCTATGTGCTGCAGCGCCGGCTCGACCCCGAGATTGTCGTCGCCAAGCTCGACGAAGTGGAAGGCGTGCCCGCCGGCGATGCGCCGCGCAACCTCACTGCCGATCAGGGTCAGGCTTTGGTGCAGGCGCTCGTCGCCGGCAAGCCGGCGACGATTTCGGTGACCGCCGATCCGAACGGGCCGGAACCGGGGGGTTATGCGCTTGCCATCGCGACGCGGCTCGGCATGGCCGGTTGGCAGATCGAAGGCAGCCAGATACGCCGCACCGTTCCGCCAGGCCTCGCGGACGTTCGCGGTGTCGTTCTGGTGGTGCAAGACGAGAAAAAGCCTCCGGAAAAGGCGGTCCAGTTAAAGAAGGCGATGGCGGCCGCAAAGATCTTTGTCCCGATCATCTCCAAGCCGGATATGGCGCCGGGCGCCGCGCTGCTGTGGGTGGGCAAGCGTCCGGTGCTTAATGCGGCCAATTGAATGGCCCTCGCCATCCGCTCCGGCACGGCCGCTTGCACCGCCGCCACGACGCGGGTCAAGGCATTCGATGGCATGCGCGGCGTCGCCTGCTTATTCGTCGTAGCCTCGCATTATTTCGGACATGGCTACCCGTTTTCCAGTGCGGTTGAGAACGGCGGTTGGATTGGCGTTACGATGTTCTTCGTGCTGTCGGGTTATCTGATCGGCGGCATATGATCGACAACCGCAATAGCCCGTCCTACTTCCGTACGTTCTATCTGCGCCGCGCATTCCGTATTTTTCCGATTTATTACCTCGCGATCGGCTTGGCGCCGTTGGCGATGGCGCTGTGCTCGTGGACGCCCCCGTATTTTTCGATCTGGTCCTACGTTACCTATACGGTGAATCTTTCGATGGCGTTCAGCGGGCAATACGGCAATGCTTTGTTGGTACCGGTATGGACGCTGTGCATCGAAGAGCAGTTCTACCTATTGTTCCCACTGCTGCTCTTTGTGCTGCCTCGCCGTTGGCAGCTGGAGCGCGTCCTGCTGTTGCTGGTCCTGGCTTCGGTTGCCGCACGAGCTGGGCTTGCGATCGTCGGCGCCAACGAGCTTTGCGTCAAGATGCTGCTGCCGACACGAATGGATGCGCTGGCGCTTGGCGTGCTGGCGGCCCATATACGGCGGACGCCCCGGCTCGCTGACTGGATGCCGCCCAACAATGCGGCGCGCATAAAGACGCTCGTGATCGCGAGCTTTCTGGCAGTGCCGGTGCTGAACGCTGTCGAGCAATTTACCGGAGCGCCGACTTCGCGCGTATTCGCTTTCTCCGCGCTTGGCACGGGAGTAGCCGCACTTATCTTGCTGATCGCCGACGACAGCCCCGAGGCGGTGCGCTTCCGCACTCCGGTGTTATGCTTTTTTGGGACAATCTCTTACTGCCTCTACCTGATCCATCTGCCGGTGTTATGCGTATTGCAGGCGGTGATCCTCGACACGCCACCGCCAAATTTTGAACTTGGGCCGGCATCGCTTGCACAAACAGCAGTAACTGCCCTGGCTTTCGCAGTATCGGTGGTGATCGCATATCTGTCCTGGATCTTATTCGAGGGGCCCCTGGTTCGCTTCGCGCATCGCTGGCGCTATGAGGCCCGGGAAGAGAGGGTCAGCGAAAGCATGCCGCCCCAGGCCATCTCGTTTCTCGGTTAAGTCTCTTGAAGAAACCGCTGCGTCATGCACGATCGGGGTATCTGTTAACACGCAATACCTTGAGGAGGACGCCACCATGACCTTGCACGTAAGGCGCGTCGTTACCGGCCATGACGCGGCCGGCAAGGCCATCGTCACGATCGACGACATCCTGCCGGGCCGCTCGACGCGACCCGGTGTCGCGGCGGCGGTCGCCTGGACCAGCGAGGGTTTTCCGATCGACAACAACGGTGACGCCGATGAGGGCAAACGGCAGACCGGCACGACCCATGCCAACGGCACGGTCTTCCGCATCATCGAGTTCGCGCCGGGCAACGGCCCGCGCAACCACCGGACCGACTCGCTCGATTACGCGGTCGTGCTGTCGGGTGAGATCGATATGGACCTCGACGGCGTCGAAACGCATCTCAAGGCAGGCGATGTGATCGTCCAGCGTGGCACGATCCACAATTGGATCAATCGCGGCACCGAGCCTTGCGTGATCGCGTTTGTGCTGATTGCCGCGCATTCGGCGGTTGCCGGTGGCAAGACGCTCCCCGCGGTCGGCTGATCGCGGCTTTCCGCGTTATTTAGGCGCAGCCGCCGGGCTCGAGGCTGGCTTGGGCGGCGGCGTCCCTGCCGGCGCCGTCTGCGGCGCGCCCGCCGCGGCTTTGGCCGCGATGCCGCGCACCGCGTCGACGGCAATGAGTTCGTCGACGACCAGCTCGCCCGGAACCCGCACCTTCAGGTCTTTGCCGTCGCCAGCGGTGAACGTGGCGGCGAACCCGCCCTTGTGCGCGCGGAGATAATCCTCGGGCAGTTCGGCGGCGAATTCGTCGGCGTAAGAACAGCCCTGATCGCAGCTGATCTTGTTGCGGCTGATCGGGATGAATTTCAGCTTTAGACCGTCGGCGTCATGCGCGCCGTTCCAATTGTACGGCCCGCCGTAATAACTGTCCTCGATGTAAAGCTGGTGCGCCGTTTCCTTTGACTTGTTGTCGTACCAACTGCGCAGCGCGAAAAAATTGGTGTCCGACACGCCGAGAAATTCCTGCGTATGCTGTCGTTTCGGGCCGACAAAGGCGATGAACCGGCCGCCTTGCTGCTTGGTCAGTTCGACGCCTTCGGCTTGCGGGGCGGGCGGCAGTTTTTCTTCGGGATTGAGGGCGGTGCAGCCACCGAGCACGAGCGCCAGCGACGCGCTCGCCGCAATATTCTTGATCATCGGGTTATCCCAGTATGGCCGTATTGTCTTCGCCGAGCGCGGGCGCGCGTTTGGTGAAAGCCGGCCGCGTGCCGTCGAACGACAGCGGCAAACCGACCAGCGACAGCGCTCCCTGGCACTGGATCTGGCCGAGCGCCGCTGTCTGCGCATCCGCGACGACTTGGTCCATCGAGTTGATCGGCCCGTTGGGAATGCCTTGCGCCTCGAGCAGCGCCGCCCAATGCGCGCGGGGTTGCGTCTTGAAGATGTCGCCGAGGATGGCGACAAGCGCCGCGCGATTGACGACGCGATTGCCGTTGGTGGCGAAACGCGGGTCGTCGGCAAGGCTCGGCCGGTCGATCGCTGTGGCGAGGCGGCGGAACAGATTGTCGTTGCCGGCGGCGACCATCATGTAGCCGTCCGCTGCCTTGAACGCCTGGTAGGGCACGATCATCGCGACCCCGGAACCGTGCCGCTCGGGCAATTTGCCGCTTGTGAGATGGTCGGCGAGCATGATGCTCATCAGCGCCAGTGAGGTCTCGTAGAGCGAAGTGTCGACGATGCCGCCCTTGCCGGTCTGGTCGCGCTCACGCAGCGCGGCGAGGATGCCGATCACCGACCAGGTCGCGCTGCCCATATCGATGATCGAGGCGGTGACCCGCACCGGCGGGCGGCCGTCTTCGCCGAGCAGGCTCATCAGCCCGGAATAGGCCTGCATCATCGGGTCGTAACCGGGCCGGTCGCGCAGCGGACCGACCGCACCAAAGGCGTTGAGATTGCAACACACGAGGCGCGGCTTTTCGGCGACCAGCGCCGCGGGGGCCAGACCGTATTTGTCGAGCGCGCCAAATTTGAGGTTATGGATCACCACGTCGGCGCGCTCGATGATGAGCCTTTTGAGCCGCGCCGCTTCGTCGGGGTCGGCGAGGTCGCAGGTGATGCCCTTCTTGCCGCGGTTGACGGCGTGAAAGCAGCTCGCCGCCCCCTCGGTAAAGGGCGGGCCCCAGCCGCGGCACGCGTCGCCATTTTTTGGATTTTCGACCTTGATCACCTCGGCGCCGAGTTCGCCGAGGATCATCCCGGCATAAGGCGCGGCGATCGAATGACCGATCTCGATAACGACAAGACCGGAAAGCGGCTGGGCGGACGACATGGTTGTACTCGCGAAGCGGATGGGCGCGGCAACGTTATAGTTCCTTGACAGCGCCTCTGTCGTCAGCGGGTTTGGCCGCACAGTCAACCTGGGTTCCGCGTCATCAGGGCGGCATCGATCGCGCGGTCGAGCGCGGTGATGCCACGCGGATAATCTTTCGCAGCCTTTGAGGTCGGGTAGGTTGCGGCGACTGTCTGCGCCAATTGCCGGTCGGCGTCCCGCAGGTCGATGCCGGCGCTTTCCGCCATCTTGCGGGTCACGACCAGCGTTTCGGCGAGCTGGTCGCCAAACCAACGGTCGAGATAGGTGGGGTCGTACAGCCCATCGCCTGCCTGGTTACGGCTGATCTCGATCCGCTGCCTGAGTGCCGCGAAATTCGCGCGCAGCGGCGCCTCCAGCGCGGCTGACGGCTTGAAGTCGAGCAGCGCGGTGAGGCGCAGCGCCCAATCGGGCTCGAGGGTGTCGGCGGATTGCAGCGATTGCGCGAGGTCCGCTTCGAGGGTCGGTCGGCGCGCCAGACGACGGATGGCGGCCTCTCTGATGTCGGCGGTTTGCAGCGGGTCGGTCAAGCGCAGCCAATCTACCAGTGGGCTGGCGTCGCTGAGCTCTCGCAAGGCGGCCTGATTTTCCCTCGCGCGCTCGTCGATCATCTTTTGGTCCCGCAAGGCAACGGTGCGCTCGATGGCGATTTCCTCGCTGAGCATCTGCAGTCCGATGAGGCCGCCGGCGAGCGTGGTCAGCGCCAAGGCACCCAGCGCAACGCGTCGCACCGGAGCGAGGTGGCGCAGCGCTGCCGGCGCGTTGATCAGCCATGCGAGCCCGCCGACCGCGAGAAAGGGACCGAAAATCCCGCCGAAGCGGGCGATCGCGACGAGAACCGGGTTGAACGCATCGTTGTCGCGTGAAGCGACGGCCGGGCTTTCTCCGAGAGCTACCACGACGCAGACGCCCAGTGTCACGACCACCAGCAGCGTGGCTGTGGCGGTGATGAGCCGCCGTCGTCCACGGCCGACGGGTGGCACCCAATCGAACGCATCGGTGAATACGGCGCTCAAGCCTGCGATCAACAACATCAGCCAAGCGAGGGCCGCCGGCTCGAACATGACCAAGGCCATGGCGCCGCGCGACGGGCCGTCCTCCCATCCCGCCCATGGTCCCGGCATCAGCGCGTAGAACGCGAAGAGCGCCTGGGCGCCGGCGGCGATCAGCAGCGGAACGTTGATGAGCCGTTTCATCGGAGCCGATTTCTCGCACAATTACGGAGCGCTGACGGCGACGGTTCTTCCTCATCTGACGATGCACGCGGCCGTGGTGAATTTGGCGCCGGTCTGCACTAAGGTGCGGCGCCATAACGCATCCGGGAGGACGAAATGAAACGGCGCCCAGGGGATATCGAGGACCAGGTCGCGCAACGCCTGCCGCGGCGCGCGCTGATGCGCGGCATGACGATCGGCGGCGCGGCGGCGCTGCTCGCGCAAGCCGGCACGCGGGTGCGGGCGGCCGAGGCCGGGCCGTTTCCCGAACACCCGAAATGGAAATTCGTCTTTATCAACCATGTGACGACCAACCCGTTTTTCGTGCCCTGCCAATACGGCATACAGGATGCCTGCGCGCTGCTCGGCGTCGATTATCAATGGACCGGGTCGGAAACGTCCGACGTGGCGCAGATGGTCAACGCCTTCAACACCGCGGTCGCCGGCAAGGCCGACGCGATCGCGGTCTGTCTTGTCGACCCCAAGGGCTTTGACCGGCCGGTCGAGAACGCGCTCGCCGCCGGCATTCCGGTGTTCAGCTACAACGCCGATTCGCACAGCAACAAGCGGCTCGCCTATATCGGCCAGGATCTGTTCCTGTCCGGCCAGATGATGGGCGAGCGCATCGTCAAGCTCGTGGGAAAGGGCAAGGTAGCGATCTTTATCGCCACCCCGGGCCAACTCAACCTTCAGCCGCGCGTCGACGGCGCGATGGATGCGATCAAGAAATCGGGCGCCGACATCCAGGCGACGATGATCGCCACCGACCCCACCGCCAATGCCGGGCTGTCGAAAATCCAGGCCTATTACCTGGGGAACCAGGATGTGAAGGGCCTCTTTGGGGTGAGCGGCGGCGACACGATGAATTGCGGCGTTCTCAGCCGGCAGCAGAACCTCGCGGCAAAAGGTGTGCATGCCGGCGGTTACGATCTGTTGCCGCGTTCACTGGAAGCTGTGCGCGACGGCTTTCTCGATTTCGTGATCGACCAGCAGCCCTATCTGCAAGGGTTCTACACGGTGATGGAGATGTTCGCGTTCAAGGTGTCGGGCGGCCTGATCGGCCCGGCCGATATCAATACCGGGCTCAAATTCGTCACCAAGGATGCGGTCGGGCAGTACATGAACACCAAGAGCCGCTATGAGGGCAGCGCCAAGGAAGCGGCGATCATCCCGCGCAGCGGCGCGATCGGTGGCTGATGTCCGAGGCCGCCTACTCCCACCCTAACCCTCCTCCACTTGCGGAGAAGGGAACGACAGGCGGAAGTGTTTGCCATCTCCCTCCCCCGCTGGCGGGGGAGGATCGGGGTGGGGGTGCCGCATGATCGATACCACCGCGTCTCGCGCCGCCGGAAATGGGCTTGCCGCGCGCGCCTATGGGCTGCTGCTGCGGCCCGAGGCGAGCGTCGTCGTCGTGTCGGTGGCGCTGGTCATCTATTTCGAGATCGCCAACCAGAATTTTCTCACCAACGCCAATATCCAGACCATCTCACAGTTCGTCGCCGCGCCGGTGATCATTGCCTGCGGCGAGATCATGTTGCTGATCTGCCGCGAGATCGATCTGTCGGTCGGCCAGGTCTTCGCGTTGGCGCCGTTCCTGATGGAAAACGTCCACGATGTCGGCGTGCCGGTGCCGCTGGCCATCGTCGCCGCGCTGCTCGTCTGCGCGCTGATCGGGCTGACCATCGGCCTCATCACGATCCGGCTCGGCATCCCGTCCTTTATTACCACCCTCGGCATGCTGTTTCTGATCACCGGCCTGACGCTGACGATCTCGCGCGGCTACCCGGCGAACACCGATGGCGGGCCGATCCTTACCGGCATCATGGGTGTCTGGGGCTATTCGGAGATCGTCTGGGCGCTGGCGATCGTCGCGATCATGCACATCGTGCTGCGCCACACGCGTTGGGGCCTCCACACCACGGCGGTTGGCGGCAATATCGTCGCTGCGGCCGAGGCGGGGATCGCGATCAACCGCATCAAGATCGCCAATTTCGTGCTGACCAGCACCCTAGGCGGCCTGTGCGGCCTGCTCGAAGCGTTTCGCGTCGGCTCGATCGACCCGCTGGCCGGCGGCAGCAATATCATGTTTCTCGGCGTCGCCTCCGGCGTCATCGGCGGCACCGCGATCGCCGGCGGCGCCGGCACGATCATCGGCGGGCTTGTCGGCGGGATCATGCTCGGTGTGCTGCAGGACGGGTTTACGCTGCTGGGCATCAACGCCTTCACTTTCGACATCGTGATCGGCGCGGCGATCCTCATCGCGATGGCGGCGAACATCCATCTGGCGCGGTTGCGCGTCGGAGGCGCGCGGTGAGCGAAGCCGGCGCCGAGGCCATCCGGGCCGAGAACATCGTCAAGACCTTTGGCACGGTCACCGCGCTCAACGGTGTCTCGATGCGGGTCGCGCGAGGGGAGACGCTCGGCATCCTCGGTGATAACGGCGCCGGCAAGTCGACGCTGATCAAGATCCTTACCGGCTTTCACCAGCCCGATCGTGGGCAGGTCTATGTCGACGGCCGGCCGGTCAGCCTCGGTTCGGTGGACGAGGCGCGGGGCTTTGGTATCGAGTGCGTCTATCAGGACTTGGCGCTGGTCAACGGGCTCAGCATCTACCACAATATGTTTTTGAACCGCGAACCGCTGTGGGGCGGCCCGCTCAAACTGCTCGACCACAAGACGATGCGCCGGCGGGCGCGCGAGGCGCTCGACGAAATCGGCGTCAATATTCCGTCAGTCGAGTTGCAGGTGGGGCAGCTTTCGGGAGGGCAGCGGCAGGCGATCGCGGTGGCGCGCGCGGTGTCGTCAAACAATGCACGCATCCTGCTGCTCGACGAGCCGCTGGCGGCGATGGGCGCGCGAGAGGCGCGGCTCATCATCGACCTGATCGACCGGCTCAAGGCACGCGGCGACATCGCGATTGTGATGATCGCGCATAACTACGCGCAAACGCTGGAAATCTGCGACCGGGTGATGCTGATCCAGCACGGCGAGGTGACATTTGAAAGTCATGCCGCGAGCACCTCGGCTGAGGAATTGCTCGACATCGTCCGCCGCGAATACCGCGCCGCGCGGGCGGGATGAGGGTGGCTGTACGATGGCCGTGGCGCGGCGCGCTGCTGCTTTTGTTCGGAATGTTAATTGCGATTCGTTCCTTTGCCGCCCCGTCGTGGGACGGCACCTGGGCCGGCGGCTGGGAGAAGGGCGACGGCATCCAGATCGTCGTCGCCGGCAACAAGGTGATCGGCGTCTACCGCGAGGGTGACTATCCCGAAATCCTCAGTTCCGCGGTTTCGCCCGAAGGCCGCATGTTGACCGTTTCCTGGGTCGGCGGCGACGCACTCCTGCAACGCGCGAGCGAGCGTGACCCCGAGGCCACCATCTCGCTGCGCGAACACGGCCGGCCGGTACGCACGTTCATCGTAAAGCGCGAATGAAGGATGCAGAATCACCCGGCCGTCGTGAAATCGCCGCTTTTACCAATAAGAAGCATCCGTCATGGAAAACGCCCGTGACTCCATGTTGAGCAAGGTCCCTGAGGTCACGCTGACCTTCTGGATCATCAAGATTGCCGCGACGACGCTCGGCGAGACCGGCGGCGATTCGGTGACGATGACGCTGAATTGGGGCTATCTCGTCGGCTCGGCGATTTTTATCGCGCTGCTGGCGGTGTTCGTCGTCCTGCAGATCGCCGCCAAGCGGTTTCACCCGCTCCTCTATTGGGCGACGATCGTCGCCTCGACAACCGCCGGTACGACGATGGCCGATTTCGCCGACCGCTCGCTCGGGATCGGCTACACGGGCGGGTCGGCGCTGCTGTTGGCCTGCGTCCTGGGCGTCCTCGTGTTGTGGCAGTTGTCGGAAGGCTCGATCTCTGTCGAAACTGTCAACACGCCGCGGGTGGAGGCATTTTATTGGGCCGCGATCACCTTCTCGCAGACGCTGGGGACGGCGCTTGGCGACTGGATGGCCGACACGTCGGGGTTGGGCTATGAAGGCGGGGCGCTGGTCTTTGCCGGCGCTCTTGCGGTCGTCGCTGGGTTCTTTTTCTGGACAAGCCTGTCGCGCGTGCTGCTGTTCTGGGCCGCCTTCATCCTCACCCGGCCGCTCGGCGCGACGGTCGGCGATTTTCTCGACAAGCCGAGACATGACGGCGGGCTGGCGCTGAGCCGGCCGCTCGCCTCTGCCGTGATCGGCGTGCTGATCATCACCTTTATCGTGCTGCTGCCGCAGCGCGCGGGAACCCATCCGCAAAGCCTTGCCGCGCGCGTCGAAGGGTGAATTCGCCCGCCCACCGCGCTATTTTGCCGGAAGTACCCCAGGAGGACCGGCGATGCCCTATGGCGACCAATCCGACGAACCCGTCACGCTCGCGCTCGGCGAGGATTACCCGGAGCTGCGCGAGTCGATCCGCAAAATCTGCGAGGGGTATCCCGGCAGCTATTGGCGCAAGCTGGAGGACGACCAGGCCTATCCGACCGAATTCGTCAAGGAGCTGACCGAGGGCGGCTTTCTCGCCTCGCTGATCCCCGAGGAATATGGCGGCTCGGGGCTGCCGCTGCGCGCCGCCGCGGTGATCCTCGAGGAGATCAACGCCTCGGGCTGCAACGCCGGCGCCTGTCACGCGCAGATGTACATCATGGGGACCGTGCTGCGGCACGGCAACGAGGCGCAGAAGCGGCAATATCTGCCGAAGATCGCCACCGGCGAGTTGCGATTGCAGGCGTTCGGCGTCACCGAGCCGACCACCGGTTCGGACACGACCAAGCTCAAGACCCGCGCGGTCCGCGACGGCAATGCGGGCTATGTCGTCAGCGGCCAGAAGGTGTGGACGTCACGCGCGCGGCACTCCGACCTGATGCTGCTGCTCGCCCGTACGACTCCGGTCGAGGAAGTCAAGCGCCGCACCGACGGGCTGTCGGTGTTCCTCATCGACCTCAAGGAAAACCTCGGGAAGGGCGTCGAAATCCGGCCGATCCAGGCGATGATCAACCACAACACCACCGAAATCTTCTTCGACAATTTGCGCATCCCGTCCGACAGCCTGATCGGCGAGGAAGGGAAAGGGTTCCGCTATATTCTCGACGGCATGAACGCCGAGCGCATCCTCGTCGCCCAGGAATGCATCGGCGACGGCCGCTGGCTGCTCAGGAAAGGCGTCGAATATGCCAAGGAGCGCATCGTCTTCGACAAGCCGATCGGTCAGAACCAGGGCGTGCAGTTTCCGCTCGCGCGGGCCTATGCCGAACTCGAAGCCGCCGACATGATCTGCCGCCGCGCGGCGGCGCTGTTCGATGCCGGCAGGGAATGCGGTGCCGACGCCAACATGGCAAAGCTGCTGGCGTCGGAAGCGACCTGGCACGCCGCCGACGCGACCTTTCAGACGCATGGCGGTTTTGCCTTCGCCAAGGAATACGACATCGAGCGCAAATGGCGCGAGGCGCGGCTCTACCAGACCGCGCCGATCTCCACCAACCTCATCCTCGCCTATATCGGCCAGCACGTGCTCGGCATGCCGCGGAGCTATTGAGATCGGGCTTCATGGTGAGGTCCGGCCGATCGTGATGGCCAAGAAGGGGTGATGGCTAACACAAGGGATGTTCACGTCGCGTCCGCCCAGCCGACCTGCGGCGGCTCGGCGCCGATATCCGGCTCAATTTTGCTGAGTTGACCGAGATCGGCGGTGGGATGGCCTTCGGCGGTGACAGAGATCGTGCCGACATAGCGCATGCCGTACAGAATTTCTTCGGGTCCGTAATCCTTGGCATCGACGACCGTCGCGGCGAGGGTGGCGTCGTGCCCTTCGAGCGACACGAACAGCCGAACGTCGTCCTCAATGAGTCGCGGCGTCATAGCCATGCAGCGGGCTTGTCGTGTCGATCCGGTGCATCAAGGTCCAGATAAGCGAAAAGAGTGGCAGCCGCGGCCGGAGCAACGGCAATTCATGAACCTGACGCAATGGCTCTCCGTCGGTGCTGCGGCTCGTACGTATCAGGCCAAGATGCGCAGAGGCGTTGGCAATAAAGCCAAAGCGCGCATTCGCGATTCTGATCATCAACGTCGGCGAACCGTTATGGGTCGCGATGACCGCGTTTTTCGCGTAGCGGATGCGAGCTTTCGGCCGCGAGAAACGGACAAACAATAGCCCCGTTGTCAGCGCGGTGAACGAAAACCCCACCATCATTTCCGCGCCGGCGACAATGCGGCTGTAGAGATTCGCCGGATAGATGTCGCCGTAGCCGACAGTCGTTGCGGTTTGCAGGCTGAAAAACAACGCGTCGGACCATGATCCCGGATGGGCATTGGCCAGCGAACCGGGGCGGATCAGATAGAGAAAGCCGAAGACGAAATTGATCGCCAGGAATAGCGCGGCGAACGACAGCAGGAAGCGCGGCCAACTCAACGTCACGGCGTTGTAATAGGCGTCGTGCCAGTCGAAGCGGCGGATGCCCGTCTTCTCGATGGCGTAGTTGCCGATCAACAACGCCTTACTTTTGCGATGATGCCGCACCGCTGCTCTCCCGGGCCGCGCCGTCGTGACGGTTACTCCGCATAATAGCGGCTTGCAGCATCGACCTCCTGCGGGGTTGTCGCCCGGGGGCGATATTGCGCATCTTCGCGTTGATATCGTTGAGCCGGTCGCGGAGATAGGGCACGAGCGGCTGACGACGGCGCTGGGATTGCCATCCGGGAGCCAACGAATGTTCCCGTGCGGCGAGTATGATAAGATTGCCCAGATTTGCTGGACCTCGCAGAGACCAGCCGGTCAAGGCGAGGTCGGATGCTGAGCTCCTTTCGCTGGCTTGGTCTCGGGGTCATTGCGCTTCTTGGCAGCACAGAGGATGTCATAGCCGGCGGGTTCGCGATCGAAGACCATAGTGCGCGGCAACTCGGCAGCGCTAACGCGGGTGCCGCTGCGGCGGCAGAAGATGCAAGCACCATTGCCGACAATCCCGCCGGAATCGCCCTGTTGGAAAAGCCGCAGATCGTCGCGACGGGTGTATTCGTCGATACGCGCCTCCCGTTTACCAGCAGCGGCTCCCGGTTCCCGAACGGCAGTCCGCTTACCGGCCCGGGCGATGATGGGGGCGGTTTTTCGCTCTTGCCAAATCTGTTTGCAACGGCGCCGATAACACAGGATTTGACTATCGGCTTTGGTGTTTTCCCGACCTTTGGCTTGGCAACCAACTACGCATCGAACTGGGTCGGCCGATACACCGCGCTGGCGACAAAGCTTGCCTCGATCGATTTCACCCCAACGGTTGGTTATCGGGTTCTGCCGAACGTGGCGCTCGGCGTGTCGCCCGTGTTCCGCTACAGTCAGATCCGGCTGGCGAATGCCGTTGATTTCGGTTCGATTGGCGCCGGATTGGGGCTGCCCGGCGGCGTGCCGGGAGGGGGCGACGGCACCGCCGACATACGCGCGCACGACTGGTCGATGGGCTTCAATCTCGGCGTCATTGCCCAGCCGACCGATCATACGCGCATTGGCATCGCCTATTTTCACAACAACACTGCGACCGCGAAAGGCTCGGTTCGATTTTCTCGTCCGCCCCTGGGAGATACGATTGCCAGCGCCACCGGGGCATTTTTTGACGCGAGCGCGTCGGGAGACATTCCATACCCCGACCGCGTCAGCTTAGGCGTTGTGCATAGCATCACCCCTGCGTTGGATGTCCGCGCCGGTTTCATTTGGACGCAATGGGACAGTTTTCAGACGGAAACCATTGCCTTCGGCAATTCGCTGCAACCGCCTGCCGTGATGCAGGAGCGATGGCGAAACACGGTAACCTTTGCGCTCGGTGGCCGTTATCGCGTGTCTTCCGACTGGTCTCTGCGCGCTGGCCTCGAATATGACGAAACGCCGGTTCCGCACGCAGTAAACCGTGACCCCCGTATCCCGGATTCCAGCAAGATCGAGGCGGCAATCGGCGCCGGCTACGCACTCAGCGCATCAACCTCCGTCGACTTTGCCTATGAGCATCTATTTGGCGCAACCGTCCGTAATGTCGATGTCAGCGCAATCGGTGATCAATTAAACGGATCGACGCGGCTGTCCGGCGATGTTTTTGCCATTCAGATTACCCATTCTTATTAAAGCGTCCTTACGTCGTTTCGTTGCCGATTGCCGTCTGTAGCATCGGTATTTTACTGATATTATGTTAAACGGGCTGCTCTACTGGCGGACGATTGGCATGCTCTCAGGTCTTCAGGTGTGATCGATGGCGGACGCCGCGTCTAATGTGATCGATCCGGTCCCGGCGCATCGATTCCGCCTGCCACGCGGGCACTTCGTCTCTTCCAAACGTCTCTATCGCAGTCTGCTCGCGGTTGAAATAAAAGGTACCTGCGCGGCCACCTTGGTCATGTTCGTCTTGGCTCTGCTTGGGCTCAATTTCACATTGGCTCAATGGGGCGACATCGTTCTGGCGCTGCCGTTCTGTGTTGCGGCTTTCCTCATTCCGGATATCTGGATACTCACGCGCCACTTCCGGCCAATCGGGCGGGCGCTGGAACTGCTGGACCACGGGCAGAAGCCGTCAAGCGAAGAGGCGTCGGCGGCTATTGCTCAGGCATTGAATCTGCCGTTCTTTTGCTTTGCGCGAGTCAATTTATTTCACGGACCTCTCGCCACCGCGTCGATCTTGATCTCGTTCGAGATTATGAATGCCGGCCTGAACGCCGGATTTGCCCTGTGGCAGAAGCTGATTTTTGCCGGAACGGCGTTGCTGTTTGCGGCGCCGACGCATGCTCTGCTCGAATATTTCGCGATGGCTCGCGATGTCGCCGCGCCGATCGTCGTTTTATCGCGATACGCCAATAAAGGTATCCTGCCGGTCCACCAGGCACAGCTTGTCGCTATTCGGCTTCGTCGCAAGCTGCTGTATCTGTCGGTTTTTGTAACGGGCCTCCCGCTGATCTTTTTCGCGGCATCGGTGGTATTCAAAGTCGACGCCATCGTGTGGATGAGCGATGCGATGGTCCCCACGCAGTCTTTATTCCCGTTATGGGAATGGATCGCCGGGGTCGTCCTGGTCTGCCTGATGCTGGTCGTCACGTCGACGATGTTCACCACCGACGAGGTTTCCCGTTCGGCGGCGATTCTTGTCGACGCGATGTGCAATGTTGAGCGGGGTAATCTCGATTCCGACCTTAGCATTACCACGACCGACGAGTATGCCGATCTCTTCCGCGGCTTTAACCATATGGTCCGCGGACTGCGCGATGAGGCGCGCCTGATCGAGATTACCCAGGGCCTCTCAGGCGAGCTCAATCTCGACACGCTGATCCAGCGGATCATGAGCGCGGCGGCTGAATTGCTGCAGGCCGAGCGCGCGACCTTGTTTGTCCATGATCCTAAGACCGGCGAGCTCTGGTCGCGTTACGCCGGAGGCCTCGCACGCAACGAAATCCGCATCCCGTCCTCCGCCGGCATCGCAGGAGCGGTATTCACCTCGGGCATCGCGGCGAATATCCCTGACGCTTACGCCGATCCGCGGTTTGATCGGCAAGTCGACCGAAGCACCGGCTACCACACGCGCAACATGTTGTGCATGCCGATCACCAACAAGACGGGTGCACACATTGGCGTGACCGAGGTGCTCAACAAACACGGCGACAGTGCCTTTACGGCGCGCGACGAGGCTCAGTTACGCGCATTCACCGCCCAGATCGCAGTCCTGTTGGAAAACGCTCAACTGTTCGACGAGGTGCTGAGCGTCAAGAATTACAACGAGAACATTCTGCGCAGCACGTCGAACGGCATGATCACGGTGGATTTGAGTGGGCACGTCGTAACGGCGAACGCGGCGGCGCTCAAGATCATGGGGTTAAGTGAGGGGGCCGTGATTGGCACCCTAGCTGATGCGCTGTTTTCGGGCAGGAATACCTGGATCGCCGAATCCGTTTCACGCGTCGCCGCCAAGGCGGAGTCCGACAGCTCGCCCGATGCAAATCTTGCCACGGCCGACGGCCGCGAAATTTCCGTCAACATGACGGTCGAGCCGCTGACCGGCCCCGATGGCACGACGATCGGCTCGATGTTGGTGTTCGAGGACATTACGGACGAGGCGCGGCTCAAGGCCACCATGCGCCGTCATATGAGTAAGGAAGTCGCCGATCAGCTTCTCGCCTCGGGCGACGCGCTCGAAGGAAAAATGCAGACGGTCACGATCTTGTTTTCCGATATTCGCAATTTTACCGGTCTCTCGGAGGCGCTAGGCGCGCGCGAAACGGTGGCTCTATTGAACGAGTATTTCACCGATATGGTTGAGGTCGTGTCCCGCTATGGCGGAATGCTCGACAAATATATCGGTGATTCGATCATGGCGCTGTTTGGGGCGCCCTTTAAAAGAGTCGACGATGCCGATCACGCGCTGTGCGTGGCCAACGAAATGCTGATGGCGCTCGCGGCGCTCAATCGCCGCCGCGGGGCGCGCGGTGACGCGGCGATTGATATCGGCGTCGGTATTGCGACGGGCGATGTCATCGTCGGCAACATAGGTTCGCCGACGCGCGTGGATTACACCGTCATCGGCGACAGCGTAAATCTCGCCTCGCGGCTAGAAGGTGCCAATAAATTCTATCGCACCAGGATTTTGGTCGATGCGACGACGCGGGGGTTGTTGAAGAACCCGGGGGTCCTTCGCGAAATCGATCTGTTGCAGGTGAAAGGCAAGGATCAGCCCGTCGCGGTTTATGAGTCGCTCGGCTATCTCGCCGATGCGCCGGGCCTCGACCGCATGGTCGCATGTTTCGAGCGGGGTCTCTCCGCTTACCGCGCACGCGACTGGCAGCGCGCGATCGGGTGTTTTGGCGAGGCGCTTGCCGTTCGTCCGGGAGACGAGCCAAGCCGCATCTATATCGATCGCTGCCAAATCTACGCTCAGACGCCGCCGCCGGACGACTGGCATGGTGTTTGGGTTTTGACCGAGAAGTAACTAACGTTGGGTTTGGGCCTCGGGACGAGAGATTGGAGGGCGAGTCATGCGCCTGTTGCTCGCGATGATGAAGCACGAGACCAACACGTTCTCGCCGGTGCCGACACCTCTCGCACGTTTCGGGACCGGGCCCGGGCCGCTTTACGGCGATCAGGCGATCGCAGCGTTTCGCGGCACAGGATCGGGGCTTGGCGCCTATCTCGATATCGCCGCGCGCGAAAATGCCGAGGTAGTGTTGCCGATTGCAGCCGGAGCGCCGCCGTCGCGCCCGGTCGATGACGGGGCGTTCGAGCATATTGCCCAACATGTCTGTGACGCCGTCGCCAAAGGCGGGTTTGACGGCATCCTGCTCGACCTGCACGGCGCCATGGTGGTCGAGAGCTTCGAGGACGGCGAGGGCGAGTTGTTGCGCCGTATCCGGGCGATCGACGCGAAGACGCCGGTCGCCGTCGCCTATGACATGCACGCTAACCTCTATCCCGCGATGATCGAGAACGCCACCGTGGTCAGCGGTTATCGGACCTACCCGCATGTCGACACCTATGATACCGCGAAGCGCGCCGGCGATGTGTTGATGCGCGCCATCAAGGGCGAGGCGAAGCCGGTGATGGCATGGGGCAATGTGCCGATGCTGCCGCATGTCATGCGCCAGGGCACCGACGACCACCCCAACCGGGAGCTGCAGGAGCGCTGCAACACGATGGCGTCGGAAGGTGCGCTGATTGCCAGCCTGTTCACCGGCTTCCCACACGCCGACATCACCAATGCCGGGTTGTCGGCGGTGGTGGTGACGGATGGCGACCGGGACCTCGCCGAGCGCCTGCGCGACGAGTTGCTCGACCGCGCCTGGGTCGAGCGCGAGGCCTTTGTCTATACTGTCGAGCCGCTCAAGGAGGCGTTGGCGCGCGCCCAGGCGATGCCGGCGCCGTCACCGGGGCAAGGCCCGATCGTGCTGCTCGACCACTACGACAATTGCGCCTCGGGCGGCACGATGGACACGACCATCGTGCTCGGCGAGATCATGAAGGCCGGGCTCGACAATGTCGCGGCGTTTGCGATCTACGACCCCGCCGCCGTACAGCAGGCGATCGCTGCCGGGATCGGCGCGCGGGTGACGCTCTCGGTCGGCGGCAAGCTGGCAATGCCGCAAATCCCCGGTGAAAGCCCGCCCCTGGAAATCTCCGGCACGGTGAAGACCATCGCCAGCGGCCGCTTTCGCAACAAGGGGCCGATGGGGCGCGGCGTCGCGATGGATATGGGGCCGTCTGTGGTGATCGACACCGGCAAAGTCGAGATGGCGCTGATCTCGCGCCATGTCGAGCCGAATGACCTCAACTGTTTCTATAGTCTGGGGATCGACCCCCTGCAAAAGCGTTATGTGATGCTCAAAAGCCGGGTCCATTGGCGCGCCGGTCTGGGCGCGATGGCCAAAGCGGTCGTCGACCTCGCCGGCATCGGCGCCTGTACTTCGGATTATTCGTCGCTGACCTTCAAGAACGTCCGCCGGCCAATCTACCCGCTCGACCTACCCAATAGATAGCGAACGCTCCCAAGACGCCGAGCGGGCCATTCCCCGCCAAGCGGGTACAATCGGTGTCGAAATCGGCCATGGCCAGCTAGGATGTCGCCTTCGCCGCAATTACGGGAGACATCGGATCATGGCGGTTACGCTGGTAGCCAAGGGCAATTCCATTCGCGATCAGGTCAGTGCCGAGGAATGGGCGGCGCGCGTCGAGCTAGCGGCCGGCCATCGCGTGCTCGCGCATTACGGCGTCAACGACCTGACCTACAACCACTTCGGCCTGCGGGTGCCCGGCGAGCCGGACAGCATGCTGATCAAGCGCACCGATTGGATGTTCAGCGAGGTGACCGCGTCGTCGCTGCTCAAAGTCGATTTCGACGGCAACGTGCTGACCGAGACCGATGTGCGCACGATCAAGGGCGGCGCGTTGATCATTCATGCCGGGCTATTGAAGGCGCGGCGCGATCTCAACGCGACGCTGCACACCCACACCGTCGCCGGGATGGGGGTCGCCGCGCATAAATTCGGCCTGCTGCCGATCAACCAGCATGCGCTGCGGTTCTATGGCGAGCTCAAATACCATGCGTTCGAGGGTTTCGAGTTCGACCCCGAGATGACGCCAAAGCTGGTGCGCGACCTCGAGGGCGGCAGCTACATGATTCTGCGCAACCACGGCGTGCTGATCTGCGGCATCGGCGTTGCGGATTGCGTCGTCAACCATCACTGGATCGAGATGGCCTGCCAGGGCCAGATCGCGGCGCTTGCCGCCGGCGACGGCAACTACACCGTGCCGAGCCGGGAAGCCTGCGAATACGCGCACAGCCAGTTCACCGACGCCGGCAGCTTCCTCACCGGCGGCAAGGATTGGGCTGCTTGCCTGCGCCTCGCCCAGCGGCTCGACCCGTCATTCAAGGATTGAGCCGCAGAAGCGGTCGTGCGTCCTTCGAGACGCGCCTGACGGCGCTCCTCAGGATGAGGGGGGTTGGGAGTGGGAGTGGCGTTAAGAAAGATCCTTATCCTGAGGAGGCCGCGAAGCGGCCGTCTCGAAGGACGCGGGGGCGCTCATCAGCGCTCAATACAGATACGACCCGCCGTTGACGTGAAGCGTATGCCCGGTGACGAAGCCGGCCTGGTCGGAGGCGAGGAAGACGGCGGCGCGGGCGATGTCCTCGGGCTGGGCGATGCGGCCGAGCGGATTGGCCTCGCCCATCGCTGAGATCTCCTCCTCGCTGCTGCCATAGCGCGGCTGCGCGGTGTCGGTGAGGCCGGGCGCGATCGCGTTGACCCGGATTTTGTGGGGCGCCAGCTCCAGCGCCATCTGCCGCGTCATCGATACGACCCCGCCTTTGCTCGCGACGTAATGGACGCCGCGCGGCGAGCCGCGAAAGGCTGCGCCCGAGGTGATATTGACGATGCTGCCAGGCCGGCCGGCGGCGATCATCGCCCGCGCCGCCGCCTGGGCACAAAACACAGCGCCCTTGAGATTGACGCTGTGGACAAAGTCCCAATCGGCCTCGGTCATCGTGAGGAAATCGACGCGTGGAAAGACGCCGGCATTGTTGACGAGGATGTCGATCGCGCCGAACTCGGCGACGACCGCGTCCACCATCTCGCGCACCTCGTCGAGCTTGGCCATATCGGCCTGGATCGTGATCGCGCGGCGGTTATGGCCGGTCACCGAGCCGGCCACCTCGCGCGCCGCCGCCTCGTCATCGAGCCAGTTGATCGCGATATCGGCGCCGGCCGCGGCGCATTCGATCGCGATCGCCCGGCCAATGCCCTGCTGCGCGCCGGTGACCAGCGCGACCTTGCCGGCGAGCTGCATCAGCCGGGAAGTCCCGCGGCGGCAATCGCGTCGCCGACGACATTGCGTGCGATGTCGCGCCACTGCTGGCGGTCGGCCTCCGGCGTGGCGGCGGGGGCGATGCCGGCGACCATCTGGTCATGGCCATAGGTGGGGATCGGCGCGGCGGCATCGAGCAGCGGCGACTCGAGCGTCTCGCCATTGGCGTTGGCGCGCACCGCGCGGCGGATCATGTTGCGCATCATGATGATGCCGCGATCGGTCGAGGCGAGATGTTCGAGACCGTGCCGCGCGATGCCATTATGAATGCTGACCTGCGCGTCGTAATCGCCCGGTATGCGCTGGCGCTCTTCGTATGAGCGGCTGCCGTCCTGGCCAAAACCGCCGCCGCGGCGCGTCGGCTTGCCTTCGGGGGCGCGATAATAGCCGATCTGCATCGTGTGCGTGTCGTCGAGCGGCACCGCCCAGGTCGTCGCCATCGGCCGGTTGAGCGCGTTGCGTTGGGCCATCGGGTCGGCATTGGGCGGGAACTGGTGAATGTTCGGCAGAATGAAATCGGCGACCCGCACCCAGACGCGGTCCTCGTGCCGGCGCGTGTCGATGTAGACCATGCCGACGGGCGTCTCCATCCAGTCCCATTCGCCGAGTTCCTTGAGGTCCTCGGTAAAGCCTTCGCTCCCCGGCAGCGTATGGAGAAACGCCAGATGCGCCGGGTCCATGCTGTTTTCCTTGACCTGCAGCCAGTTGCATTCCCACACGGTCGGGGGGCGGGCGTGCTGGTAATAGCCCGAGATGTCATAGGTGTCGAAAATCGGGAAGGGCGGCTGCTGGTCGGGCGAGCCCATATAGGCGAAGACCAGCCCGTTATGCTCATGCACCGGGTAGGAGCCATGGAAGAGGCGATCCCTCAGCGTGCTGTCGGCCGGCTCGCCTGGGGTTTCGAGGATCGTGCCGTCACAGCCGAACAGCCAGCCGTGATAGCAGCAGCGAATGCCTTTGTCGCCAACCAGGCCGAATTCAAGCGAGGTGCCGCGATGTGGGCAGTGCAGTTCCAAGAGGCCGATCTCGCCTGAACCGTCGCGGAAGATGACAAGGTCCTCGCCGAGGATGCGCAGCTTTACCGGCAAGTCGCCCAGTTCGCTCGTCAGGATGACCGGCTGCCAGAAGCGGCGGAGGTATTCGCCGCACGGCGTGCCGGGGCCGACGCGGGTCAGTTCGTCATCCACCGGCGGCAGGCCGCGATGGTAATAGGCGCTGTAGGGCTTGTTGAGGAACGGCATCCGCTCGGCCATAACCAGTCTCCCGCGTCCGATAGGTGGGTATAGTCAACCCGTGGCAACGGCGGTGCAACGGTTACGCCACCGGTCATGCGTGGCGCGCAAACCGACTTGTACGTGACAGCATCCGGTTGCACAGCCTTCGCGCGGGGCCACATCTGGGCGGGCTGAACCTTTCGCCACCCGACCATTGACCCGGTAATGACCGCGCCGCTCGATAAGCCTTCCGATCTTGATGCCGCCGCACCACCGCGGCCGCAAAACGAACTGCCGCAGCGGCCGCCGGCCCCGGATGGCTTGCCGACGCCGCGGCGTTACTTGGCGATGCTGACGGTCGGGCTGGCGATCACGATGGCGGTGCTCGACAGCTCGATCGCCAACGTCGCGTTGCCGACGATTGCCGGTGACATGGCGGCAAGCCCGGCCACCGCGATCTGGATCATCAATGCGTATCAGCTTGCGGTCACGATGACGCTGCTGACGCTCGCCTCGCTCGGCGAAATCTATGAATACCGCCGCGTCTACCGCGTCGGGCTGGCGGTGTTCACCGCCGCTTCGCTCGCCTGTGCGCTGTCGCATACGATCATCGAGCTGACCCTCGCCCGGGTGCTGCAAGGGCTGGGCGCCGCCGGGATCATGAGCGTCAACGCCGCGCTCGTCCGGTTCATTTATCCCCGCAACCAACTCGGCCGGGCGATCGGCATCAACGCGGTCACCGTCTCGGTCGCCGCAGCGGTGGGGCCGACCGTCGCCTCGATGATTCTCTCGGTCGCTTCCTGGCAATGGCTGTTCGCGATCAATGTGCCGATCGGGGTCGTGGCGCTGCTCGGCGTGGGCCAGCTGCCGGTGACGCCGCGCGGCAGGCATCGCTTCGACATGCTCGGTGCGATGCTGACTGCGGCGACGTTTGGGCTGCTCATCGTGACGATCGACAGCATTGGCCATCACGAACGACTAGCGCTCGTCGCCGGCGAGGGCGTCGCCACGCTCGTTGTCGGCGGCGTGATGGTGTGGCGCGAGCTGCATCGTGCCTGGCCCTTGCTGCCGGTCGACCTGATGCGCTCGCGGCTGTTTTCGTTGTCGGCGGCGACCTCGGTCTGCTCATTTGTCGCGCAGATGATGGCTTACGTCTCGCTGCCGTTTTACTTGCAGACCCGCCTCGGCCGATCCGCCGTCGAAACCGGGCTGCTGATGACCCCGTGGCCGTTGATGACCGCGGTCATCGCGCCGTTCGCCGGGCGGCTGGCCGATCGCTATTCGGCTGGGCTGCTGGGCGGGATCGGGCTCGGCGTTTTTGGCGTCGGCATTTCCTTGCTCGCGCTGTTGTCGCACGACCCGGCAACGGTGGACATCGTCTGGCGCATGGCGGTGTGCGGCCTTGGCTTTGGGCTGTTCCAGTCGCCCAACAACCGCGCGATCATCAATGCCGCGCCGCCCGAACGCAGCGGCGGCGCGAGCGGGATGCTCGGCACCGCCCGTCTGCTGGGCCAGACGATCGGCGCGGCGGTGGTGGCGCTGCTTTTCGGTCTTGCGGCCGGCACGACCAGCGTTCTCTCAATCGCCGCCGGGATCGCACTGGTCGCGGCGCTCGTGAGTTGCGTGCGGTTGGCCGGCGGCGGATCACCTCCGGGCGCTCCAAAGCGCGGCAATAGCTGACCCGGCGCCGCTCAGCACTCCATCAATTCGATGCTGACACCGTCGGGTGCGGCCACATAGCAAAGCCGGCTGCCGTTGACACCACGCTTCAGTTCGACGGGAAACCGCACGCCCTTGGCGCGCAGCCGGTCGCAAAGCGCGCCCAGATCGCCTTGATACATAAAGCCGAAATGGTCGGTGCCCCAGGCATTGTGGCTGGAGAAATCGGCATAGGGCCGGATCGGCCGTGCCGCCGCCGGGTCTTCGCCGGGGCGTTTGCCGCGGATCAACACCGTCATCCCGCCAAGTTCGACAAAAATCTGCGGCGCGCCGCGCGCAGTGGTGTCCGCGGCGATCACCGCGCCGAACATCTCGACATACCATTCCGCCGCGGCGCGCGGATTTTCGCTGATGATGTGGACGTGGTCGAATTTGAAAGCCGGGTTGCTCATCGCTCTGCCTGGTTTTTGGCCGTATCGGGGTCGAGCATCCTCCGGCCCGATCGATCTCGGCAAGCAAAACGGCGCCTTTGGCGGCACCGGTGAAATCGCCCCGCGCCACCCCATCTTTGCGTTTTGAGCCGCCGACAAGCGGCGCGGAGGCGAATCATGCGCAAAGGCGCGGACCTGCTGGTCGCGGCCCTGGAGAATGAGGGCGTCGAACGCATCTTCGGCATCCCCGGCGAGGAGAACCTTGCCGTGGTCGAGGCGTTGCGCGGCTCTAAGATCGAACTCGTGCTGACGCGCCATGAACAGGCCGCGGCCTTTATGGCGGCGACCTATGGCCGGCTCACCGGCAAGCCCGGAATCTGCTTGTCGACGCTCGGTCCCGGCGCGCTCAACCTGTGTACCGGCGCCGCCTACGCGCTCCTGGGTGCGATGCCGATGATCCTCCTCACCGGGCAGAAGGGCATCCTGCGCAGCAAGCAGGGGCATTTTCAGCTTGTGGACATCGTCGCGACGATGCGGCCATTGACCAAGATGGCGCAGCAGATCGTCAGCGCCGCGACGATCCCGACGCTGGTGCGCGAGGCCTTCCGGGTCGCGCAGCAGGAGCGGCCCGGTCCGGTGCATCTCGAATTGCCGGAGGATATCGCCGGCGAGGACGCGCCCGACCTCCGCCCGATACCGCCGCACCCGATCGAGATTCCAGTCGCCCCCGCCGCGGCGCTCGATCGCGCCGCGACGATGATCCTCGCGGCAAAACGGCCGCTGATCATGTTCGGCGCGGCGGCGAGCCGGCCGCGCCTGTCGGCGCCGCTGTCCGATTTTGTCCGGCGCGTGCGCATCCCGTTTTTCAACACCCAGATGGGCAAGGGCGCGGTCGATGGCGGCTCGCACCTCTATACGGGCACCTGCGCCTTGTCCGAGCGCGATTACGTCCACCAGGCGATCGACCAGGCCGACCTGATTCTGACAATCGGTCACGACACCGTCGAAAAGCCGCCCTTCATCATGGGGCCGGGCGGCCCGCAGGTCATACATGTCGGCTATGTGCCGGCGACCGTCGAGCAGGTGTTCTTTCCGCATGCCGAAATCGTCGGCGACGTGGCGCCGAGCTTGGCGCTGCTCGCCGACCGGCTTGAAGGCAAGCTCGCCAATGCCGGCGCTCTGTTGCCGCTGCGCGATGGGATCCTTGCGCACCTCACCGAGCGCTGCGACGAAAGCCGCTTTCCGCTGACACCGCAGCGCATCGTCCACGACGTGCGGCAGGCGGTGCCGGATGACGGCATCGTCTGCCTCGACAACGGCATGTTTAAAATCTGGTTTGCGCGCAACTACCGCACCCATATCGCCAACACGCTGCTGCTCGACAACGCGCTGGCGACGATGGGCGCCGGACTGCCGGCGGCGATCACGTCGGCGCTGGTCTACCCCGAGCGGCGCGTGCTCGCGGTGTGCGGTGATGGCGGGTTCATGATGAACTCGCAGGAGATGGAAACCGCGGTTCGCCTCAAGCTCAACCTCGTCGTGCTGATTCTGCAAGACAACGCCTACGGCATGATCCGCTGGAAGCAGGAGGCGGATCATTACGCCGATTGGGGGCTGTCCTTCGGCAACCCCGATTTTGTCGCCTATGCCACGTCCTACGGCGCGGGCGGTCAAACGGTCGCACATGCGGAGGGCCTCGCTCCCGCGCTCGAAGCGGCATTCGCCGGCGGCGGCGTGCAACTCGTCACGGTGCCCGTGGATTACTCCGAAAACACCCGCGTGCTGATCGAGGAACTCGCCACGCTGACGGCCCGCGACCGTTATACTGGTATGCACGGATAGGTGCTTCGCGTCAGCGGGGATTTCCGCATTGCGGCGCCGAGCGGCGGGATGCGACTGGGCACCGTAACCAGCGTCGCGGGGCGCGGATACTGGCGGTGAGGAAGTACGTCGCCTAAACCAGGCGGACCGCCACAGTCGGCGCAGAACTCAAATTGGAATATCGCGAAGAAAGTTGATCGCCGCCTGAACTTGGCCGAATGGTGTCTGTATATTCAGTTGGGTATTTCCCCGCGCGGCTATCGAACAGTTGAGGTCGAAGCCATAAACCATCGGCTGTGCCGGCACGCCCTGTACCAACGGTACGCCCGGCGGGACCAAGAGGTGCAGATTGAGGTCTGCGTAACCAGTGCGCTCACTGGGCTTATAGGTGCCATCATATTTGACGGCACCATCAGACCCAAAAATCAGACCACGCGACAGAACAAGTGCCGCTATTCCAGTACCCGTGGCGCCCTGGAAAATAACGCCATACATGCCCTCGTACATCTTCGGGTCCTCCGACTTAAGTTTGGCCAATTCCTTTGCCTGAAGCGCGCTTGGCAACGACAGCAGCAGGCGCAGGTACGATGCGACCGGCCCGGCAATCTCGCGCTCGCCCGCCAACCAGAGGCTTATTGCCCTGGGGGTGACGTCAACGAGTCGGGCCAGTTCGGCTTGCGTGATGTTCAGAGCCCCGATGGCCTCGCGGAGATCTGTCGCATTCATGACCATATGATATAGAACGTTTTGTTCTATTGCAACAAGAATTTTATTCTATTGATCGTGTCGCGGCGCCTACAACGGGCTTGTGACCCTCCGCGCGAATTCCTCCTGGGCCGCTTGAAGCAGGAGGCGGATCATTACGCCGATTGGGGGCTTTCCTTCGGCAACCCGAATTTTGTCGCCTATGCCGCCTCCTACGGCGCGGGCGGTCAAACGGTCGCACATGCCGATGGGCTCGCCCCCGCGCTCGAAGCGGCATTCGCCGCCGGCGGCGTGCAACTCGTCACGGTGCCCGTGGATTACTCCGAGAATACCCGCGTACTGATCGATACGGTCGTGAAGATTGAACGAGTAATCGGTGGAGCAGGCGCTTAGCACACGTCGCCCGCAGCGAATCCGGCCCGGAGACTGCGGACGTACCGCGCGGCCTCCGCAGCTATCCTGTCGGCGCGCTGCGGGCTGTCGCAATGTTCGTGGATCACAGCGTCCAGTTCGACCTCCGTCAGACCGAAGAGGCCGAGGCGTCGGGCCGCGTCCCAAATACTGCCAGCAAGGTCGCTGGCCGATTGCCTCGGCGTCGTCATGGTGCTCTGTTTCTCCACCGTATAGCGCATCGCGATAACTCCTTTTCCAGTGCCGCCGGCGGCAGTGATGTGCCGAAAGGACAGGCGTCACTCCGCGATAATGGCGTCCCGTGTCTGCGAAAGCTTTGAGACGATCTTTATTTTTGCTTCAGATCGCAATGTTGGGTTCCTAAGGGAACCAAGCTCTTCGCGCGAAGGTTTCGCGGCTAGTGTAGTGCGTATTTTGACGTTCAACTGCGTCGGAGGAGCGTGCGCCATGTCCGGCAGAAAGGCAGAAACCGGACTCGAGACTCGAGGAAGGCGACCCACGCGATGCTCTTTACATTGCGGCTCGCGGAGAAGTGCGGATCATGCACGGCGAGAACATGTCTATAAGAACATACAGCCCGGTGGCGTTCTCTGGCGATACGCGAATATCAAATTTCGCGCGCTCAGTTAGATGCGGTATTAAGGGGCCATGGTTGCACGTCATAAACTCGAAGCGATGGTACTGAAGATACTGCTTAAATCGGTGCCAATCGTGTTGGCCGCAGCGTAGATTACGATCGAAATTAGGCTGGCAACAAATGCGTATTCAATCGCTGTTGCCGCGTTTTGCGACCGAGCGACGGCCGCCATAGAACTGATGTGCATCTCTGCGACGCCCTCTACTGCCGTGATGCGGTCGCCGGCTCGCAAGGCTGTCGGACGGACCCCAAAGCATGATCCGTCCGGAGTCGGCCTACGGAGAAAAGATTCCTTCACATGTTCAGGCACCAATTAGAGAGCTCTGGCAACGTTGTCGAAGGCGCTGCTTAGGTTAGCCCCGACCGTTCCCATGACGGTGACGGCAGCAACAGCGATCAGGCCGTATTCAATCGCGGTAGCCCCATCCTCATTCCGCATAAGCCTGAGAAAGTTGCAAAACACGTACACTTAAGTAATCCCCTCTCATTGACCGATTGCGGATCGGTATGGGCAAAGTCGATGTAAGATACTAATGAAAGGTGAATGGTCATGAAATACCTTGGTTAATTCAATGATATATAGATTATCACAAAGATATATAGATTATCGCAAAATTTCCTGATCCGTTAACGTGTCCGTCGTCAGAATGTTTGGGATAGCGAGTTCGTTAAAATAAAGGGAGCTTTGGCGCATCGAGTTGGCCATTAAGCAGCTGACAGCTGGTGCTGCAGGCGACGGTTTGCGATGGTCTGACGTTTGATGTCCGGTCCACGAACTGTCCCATCGTGGGGCCGATCAATCGTAAAGCTGCGTCGTGCGCGTCGAAGCATGGCTCGCCCGCAAGGAAATCACGGTCGCGCTGTGCAGTAGTAGATACGTGCGCTTGCAACAACGGTCGCGCAAGCATTCGGAAGACTTCCATTTGAAAGGATTGGTTCGATGATTTTATAGGGGATGTTCATGCCGGTCAGGCGATGCGCGGCGGTGATTTCAAAGCTGCGATTGGGTATCGGGACGATGAGGATTTCCTTTTGCCGGGATGCCAAATCCTTCAGCAGCACGCGCGTGCGCCAGTCACCAAGCACGGTGCGCGCGGCATTTCCGGCAAAGGCCAAACCGCCATTCAACAGCGCGAGAACCAGAACCGCGGCCACCAGAAACCGGCTTAGAGCCGGCATGTTTGCCGATGCGCAGACAGCAAAGGCGATGAGCCCCGGGACCATCCAAAAAAAGGGCACATAACGGGCGGCCCAGGGCTCCGGGAAGACCGCACAAATTAAAGCCAGCAAACCCGCCAGGACGAAAAACGGCCTCGTTACCGGCTCAAAACCCGATCCCCGCGATAAAAATGCGACACCTGCCGCTGCCAGCGACAAGCACAGTTCGAGGGCGAAAAACGGGCCAAAACCGCCAACACGTGGACCCGGCGATCCTACGGGCCGCATTTCGATGCGGGACACCAAAAACGGCCATTTCAATCTAACCACCGCGTAGTCATCAGTGCGCGAAAACACTGACGCGAGCAACATGACCGGAGGGGGAGTATGGGCAAGCCGGTCGGGGCGTCCGACGTTAGAACCAGGACCCAGTTCGACGAGATGACCGTATTCAAGCGGATTGGTTATGTATGGACGAAATCCGATGACCACCGTGCCGAGCGCGTAGGCGGACAGCATCACCACTGCCGGTATCCGCCAAGAGGATACTCGTCTCCATATCGAAAGCGCCGCGGCGGCGGGTAGGACAAGGGCAAATACAGCCGCAGTTATCTTCGCACCAAGCAGAAGAACGGTCGCGGCTGCAAGCAGACCAAGCGCTATGCGACGATGGGACGATGCGATAAGTAACGTGGCAGTAATCGTTACCACGCCCAGCGAAAAAACGTTGCCGTCGACGTAAAAAGTCGGAATCTGAGCCGTCGCCACCGGGTTGGAAACCAAAGCATAAACAAGCCCCAATTCGAGAGCGCGCAGCGGCCGACCGAGTAATGCCGTGAATGCGGCGCATAATGAAAACAGCGCGGCCAACAGGAGTGCGACGTTAAAGACTTTTGCTCCCTCTACCGTCGCAAAGAGAGCGTACAGGGCCGCCCTGATTGTCCAGATGCCGTTTGCATGCAGGTTTGCTAATGAGACAACCGATTTCCCGTAAATCGGGTTCCAGCCCGCATAGATAGCGAGCGAGGCCGGCAAGTGATAGCTGGTTCCGTCCCAAGAGGTATCGTAGAAAGATGCCAGAAAGAGGAACGAGCCAGTCAGCAATACGCAAACCACGACGATATCCTCTTTCGAGATACCGCAATAAAAACTCCGTAATCTTAGAAAAAACCCCGCCCACACACCCAATGTAAGCAGGATCTTCATCAGAATTGGCACCGGCGTTGCCGACCACCGCACGACGGCATCCACCAAAAGATAGAGCGCCGGCACTCCGACGAGGATTTGCGCTATTATGAGCTGAGACCCGGTATCGGCGTGGAAGGCTACCCATCTGTTCCGAAAGATGCGGAGCCGCGGGATCACTTCTACCAAGTCCTCAGGTGCCGATGCCAGGTCGCGCATCATTTAGCACAGGTTGCACGCGCGCCGGATACAAGTCACCTATCGCTGCTTGGTAATACAGGAGTCCTATTATCAGTCGGAATAATCGATAAAGCCGAGTCGGTTAGCCGCCGAGCTTCTTCCGCAACAGCTCGTTGACGAGGGCGGGGTTGGCCTTACCCTGGGTTGCTTTCATGACTTGGCCGACAAAAAAGCCGAGAACCTTGGGGTTGGTTGCGTATTGCGCAACCTGGGCCGGGTTGGCGGCGAGCACGGCGTCGACCGCGGCCTCGATCGCGCCGGTATCGGTGACTTGGCGCAGCCCCTTTGCCTCGACAATCTCTCGCGGGTCACCGCCGGTCTCGACCATCTCGGCAAAAACGTCCTTGGCGATGCGGCCGGAAATCGTGCCGTCGGCGATCAGGTCGATCAGCGCGCCGAGTTGCGCCGCCGAGATCGGCGACTGTTCGAGCCCGAGCCCCTTCCTGTTCAGCACCGCGAAAAGATCGCCGGTGACCCAATTGGCCGCCGCCTTAGCGTCGCGGCCGGTGGCAACCGTCTCAAAGAATTCGGCGGTCGCGCGCTCGGCGGTAAGCACCGCGGCTTCCTCGGCGCCGAGGCCGAAATCGCGCATGAAACGGGCGCGCTTTTGGTCGGGCAGTTCGGGCAGTTCGGCCTTGAGCCGCTTTACCCATTCCGGATTGAGCACCAGCGGCAAGAGGTCGGGGTCGGGGAAATAACGGTAATCGTAGTCGTTTTCCTTGGAGCGCATCGGCCGGGTTTCGCCGCGCGCGGTGTCGAACAGCCGCGTCTCCTGGGCGATCGCGCCGCCGTCTTCGATGATCTCGATCTGGCGTCGCGCCTCGACCTCGATTGCCTGCATCACAAAACGCACCGAATTGAGGTTCTTGATCTCGCAGCGCGTGCCGTAGGGCGTGCCGGGCTTGCGCACCGAGACATTGCAGTCGCAGCGCAGCGACCCCTCCTCCATATTGCCATCGCAAGTGCCAAGATAGCGCAGCAATGAACGCATCTTGCGCAGATAGAGTCCGGCTTCCTCGGCCGAGCGCAGATCAGGCTCGGAGACGATTTCCATCAGGCCGATGCCGGCGCGGTTGAGATCGACATAGGTGTCGCGCGGGTGCTGGTCGTGGAGGCTCTTGCCGGCATCCTGTTCGAGATGCAGCCGGGTAATGCCGATCTCGCGCGTCGCGCCGTCGGGCAGCTCGATCTCGACCCGACCGCGCCCGACGATCGGCTGCTGGTATTGCGAAATCTGGTAGCCGGCGGGCAGGTCGGGATAGAAGTAGTTTTTTCGGTCGAAGACGCTGCGCAGGTTGATCTGCGCGTCCAGCCCCAGCCCGGTTTTCACCGCCTGCTCGACACAATGCCGGTTGATCACCGGCAGCATGCCGGGAAACGCCGCATCGACCGTTGAGACCTGAGTGTTCGGCTCGGCGCCGAACGCCGTCGCGGCGCCCGAAAACAGCTTGGCCTGGGCCACGACCTGGGCGTGCACCTCAAGCCCGATGACGACTTCCCACTCCCCGGTTCGGCCTTGGATCATCCCTGTACTCCAGTAAACAACCCTTCTCCGCCCATTTCTCCGGTCCCGCGGTAGCGGTGCCGCAACATAATTGTCCAACCGATGAAGTAACCGATCGAGGTGCCGGAGACCAGATGACCGGCGACAACAAAACTTGCCTGGGCCTGCGGATGCAGAAAACTTACGACAGCAATTGCATACTGTGCGCTGAAAACGAGCAGATTCCGCAGCAACGGAACCGGACTTCCGCCGAGCATGACGAGGCCGCCTGCACGATCGACCCCTACAATACGCGGGCCCGTTGCCAGACCCAACGGAACAAAGGCCACCAGGCCGCCAAGCCATGCCGCTATCGGCAGGAAACCGCCAAACGGCCGCAGAGCAAGCAGGAGCAAGCCGGTGGCCGTGAACGCTGTCGGAACAATCAACAGCCGCCATATTGCCCGGCGGCGCGACCGGAGCGACTGCGTGCCCTGCCAGACAATATATGCGAACAGAACAAAGACGTAAGGCGGTGTGTGAAACAGCATCTGGACGAAAAAGGTCATGACCGCCCCCCCAACGAGACCCGTCGCATCGCCGACGGTGGCCAAGACTTCCTTACATCGCGCGGCTGATCTCGCCGATTTCTCCGCGCCGATAGCCGAATCTTGAAAAACCCGCGGATCATGGAAACGGTCGACCCCGCAGCGACATGTGTTTGGGTGCCGATGGGTTGCTCGCGACAAGTTGACGATGGCAATCGGCGTTACGGCGCTCCGGCAAAAACGCTCGGAACATGGGGGAAGCCGGCGGCGCTTTCCAGCACCTGGCCGACCCGCAGCACGGTTTCCTCGTCAAACGCGCGGCCGATGATCTGCAAACCCAGCGGCAGGCCATCGGCCAGCCCCGCCGGCACCGAGATCGCCGGGATGCCGGCGAGGTCGGCGGGTACGGTGAACACGTCGTTGAGGTACATCGCGACCGGATCGTCGGCCTTTTCGCCGATCGGGAAGGCCGCGCTGGGCGCGGTCGGCGTGAGGATCACATCGCAGCGCTCGAACACGGCGGCAAAATCGCGCGCGATGAGCGTACGCACCCGCTGCGCCTTCAGGTAATAGGCATCGTAATACCCCGCGGACAGCACATAGGTGCCGATCAGCACGCGGCGGCGCACCTCGGCGCCAAAGCCAGCGGCGCGGGTCTTTTCATACATGTCGTCGAGGCTGTCGCCATCGACACGTAACCCGAACTTGACACCATCATAGCGGGCGAGGTTTGACGACGCCTCGGCCGGTGCGATCACGTAATAGGCCGGCAGCGCGTATTTCGTCATCGGCAGCAAAATCTCGACCGGCTCGGCGCCGGCTTGCTTCAGCCAATCGATCCCCGCCTGCCATAGCGTCTCGATCTCGGCGGCCATGCCGTCGACGCGGTATTCCTTAGGGATACCGACCCTGAGGCCGCGAATGTCGCCGGTAAGCGCCGCCTCGTAATCGGGCACAAGCAGCGGCGCGGAGGTCGAATCCTTCGGGTCGTGCCCGGCCATCGCGCCGAGCATGATCGCCGCGTCGCGCACCGTCCGGGTCATCGGCCCGGGATGGTCGAGCGAGGAGGCAAAGGCGACGACACCCCAGCGCGAGCAGCGGCCGTAAGTCGGCTTCAGCCCGACAATGCCGCAAAAGCTCGCCGGCTGGCGGATCGAGCCACCGGTGTCGGTGCCGGTCGCCGCCAGCGCCGCATGCGCCGCCACGGCCGCCGCCGAGCCGCCCGACGACCCGCCGGGCACCAGCGGGCGGTTGTCGCCAGGCCGGCGCCAGGGGTTCGCGGTCGACCCGTAATAGCTGGACGTCGTCGATGACCCCATCGCGAATTCGTCCATGTTGGTCTTGCCGAGCATCACCGCGCCGGCCGCCCAGAGTTTTTCGGTGACAGTCGACTCGTAGGGCGGCGTGAACCCATCGAGAATGTGCGACGAGGCGGTGGTCAGCACGCCTTTGGTGCAGAACAGATCCTTGATCGCGAGGGGGATGCCTTCGAGCGCGCCAGCCTCGCCTTTGGCCAGCCGGGCGTCGGACGCCGCCGCCATCTCCAGCGCGCGTTCGGGCGTGGTCGTGACAAAAGCATTGAGCGGCGCGATCCTTTCGACCGCCTCGTTATGCACAGCCGCCAGCTCCTGCGCCGAGAAATCCTTGCGTCTCAGCCCGTCACGCGCCTCGGCGATCGTCAGGTCGGTCAGCACGCTCACTCGACCACCTTGGGGACGGCGTAAAACCCGCGCGCGGCGCGCGGCGCATTCGAAAGCGCGGCGTCACGGTCGTCGCCGTCGGTCACGACATCTTCGCGCATCGGCAAGGTCATTTCGGCGACGCTGGTCATCGGCGGTACATTCTCGGTGTTCACGGCCATCAGCTGCTCGACCCAATCGAGGATGCCCGAGAGCTCGGCGGCGAGCGGCTCCAGCTCATCCTCGGTGACACGAATGCGCGCCAGGGTGGCGATGCGCGCCACGGTGGCCTTGTCCAACGCCATAATTTTGATGTCTTTCGCGACAGATTTGGCAGATTCACGCTACCATCGGGCATGAGCCGCGACAACGGTCACGATTTGGATAGCGGCTCGGTTCGAAATGCGGTTCCGCGGCCATAACGGCCTCTCGGGAGCCAGCCAAGACGCTGCCGACGCCAACGAGACGCTCGGTGCCCGCTCGATCAGTGCGGCGAGCCAATCACGTTCGGCCTTGGCTAATGTGACATCAGCACCGGCACGGTCATCGCGTCGAGAATCCCTCGGCTGGCGCCGCCGAGTATGTATTCGCGCAGCCGCGAGTGTCCCCAGCCGCCCATCACGATGAGGTCGGCGCTGAGATCCGCGGCCAGCGACAGAATGAGATCGGCGACCGGCGTACCGTCGGAGACCGTGGTTTCGGCCTTGGCCGTGACGCCGCGCCGTCGCAGCGCGTCGACGACGTGGCGGGCGCGCAAATCGGCGCTGGCGACTTCAGCGTCGGGCGGGTCGATTTCCAGCACCGTCACCGCCTCGGCGGCCTCGACGAGGAACATCGCATCGTAGAGCGCGCGCGAGGCTTCGCGCGTGCCGTTCCAGCACACGATGACGCGCTGGCCGAGCGTGGCGAACTCGCCGGCATAGGGCACGAGCAGCGCCGGCCGTCCGGCGGCGAGCACAACCTCGCCCGGCCGCAACCCGTTTGACGGCGCGTCGGGGTTTGTCTGCCCCATCACCACCAGATCGTGCAGCCGCGCCAAGTCAATGACGCCTTCGGTCATGTCGGCTTCACGGCAGAGCCAGTCGCCGCTAAGGCCGAGACGCGCGATTTCCTGGCGGAAAGCCTGCTCGGTCTTCAGCGCCTCGGCGCGCTGCATGGTCAAATAGGCGTCGACCAGCTGCGCCCAGCCGTTGATATCGGCAAAGGCCTGGGCCGGCGGCATGCCGGTCACGTACATACCGGTAAGGCGAACCGCCCCCCGCTTGGCCAAGGCGGCAATCGGCGCGAGGCGATGCGCCACGCTCGCTTCGTTATCGACCACGACGAGGATGTCTTTTCCCGGCATCGCTACCTCCCCGCTTCCTTGCACACGCCGATCCGGCGCTGTCCGGCTACCGTATAGAACAGCGGCGGCGGACCTTCCGCGCCGTCACGCATCGCGATGGCCCGCGCCAGCATGAACTGGCTGACATCGCGCAGCGGTTCGAGCGGCTGGCGGCCGATCGGGTGCCAGCGCACGTCTTCCAGCTCGTCGGTCGCGGTTGGCTCGCCGATCACCTCGGCGCCGTCGCCAAGAAAAAAGCGCGTGTTAAAGCGGCGGAACACGCGCACCGGCGTGATCGCTCGCCCGACATAGCGCAACCGGTCGAACCCGGCAACGACCCCTGCTTCGGCATAGGCTTCGCCGACCGGGCTCGCCGAGCTCAGCGGCCGCGGCATCTCGCCGCGATGCCCGAAAAACACCCCCGCCTCCTCCCAGGTCTCGCGGAGCGCGGCGCGGGCGGAGCGCAGCAAGCGCGGCGGCAGCGCGTCGCGATCGATCTCGCTCTGCCACGGGCGCGCATCTTCGGCATCGACCGCACCGCCGGGAAAGACATAAACGCCGGGCATAAAGCGCACGGTAAGCGGCCGCCGCCCGGCGAGCAACTCGAGGTCCCTGCCCTCGCCGCGCAGCAGGATCAGCGAGGCGGCGTCGCGCGCCCGGACAGGCGTTGGTTTTGTAGTAACGGGGTCGATCACGTCGTTCATCGCGGCACTATGCGCAAAGTTGATTTAGGCTGCATCGGCTTTATGCGGGGTTCGAGACCGCGCGATCCCGCGGCCCGCAGCTTGAAGGAGGTTTTTGATGGCATTACGACAAAACCTCCCTGCGGGGCGCCGGGCGCGATGAACGACACGCTGCTCTATTTGTCGAGCGACGATATCGCGCAGCTTGGGCTGGGCGCGGCCGAGTATATCGCGGCGGTCGAGCGCGTTTTCACGGCGCAGGCGGCGGGAAAAGCCCGGCCTGGCCCGAAGGCGGTGGTGCCGGTAGCGACCGGCCACGCGTTTCATGCGATGCCCGGTACGATGGCGGTGGATGGCCTTGCCGGCATGAAGTTCTTTGGCGTGGTGCCGGACAACCCGGCGCGCGGCTTGCCCAATGTCTGCTCGCTGATCGCGCTGAGCGATCTCGTCACGGGGCTGCCGGTCTGTTTGATGGACGGCAGTTGGGTGACCGTAATCCGCACCGCGGCGATGACCGCGGTCCGCGGTCAAGCACCTTGCTCCACCCGACAGCGAGACGGCGGCGTTTATCGGCTGCGGCATGCAGGCGCACAGCCACGCCTATCTGCTGCGTGCGGTGCTGCCGCAACTCAGGCGCGGCGTGGTGCTGGGCCGCAGCGCCGAACGCCGGGATGCGTTCGCCGACGCGCTGCGCGACATGGGCTGGGAAGTGCGGCTGGCGACCGGCGCCGACGATGTCCTTGACGGCGCCGATATCGCCGTTTCCACCGTCCCCGAATACCCCGGCTGGACGGCGTTCCTCGACCCGTCCCGTCTGCCGGCTCACGCTTTCGCCGCCGGGGTCGATCTCGGCCGGTCTTGGCTGCCGGCCAAATACGAGGAATTCGCCGTCATCGCGACCGACGACATCGCGCAAAGCCGCGCCCTAGTCGCAGAGGGAAGGCTCAAGGCCCCGCCCGACTTCGCCGCAGATCTTGCCATGCTCGCGAGCGGCGCCCATGACGACCTGCCGCCGGGGCGGGTCTTCTTTGTCTTTTCCGGTCATGTGCTCGGCGACCTCGCAGTCGCCGCCGCGCTCTACCGCCGCGCGGTCGCGCAAGGCATCGGAATGAAATTGCCGCGATAAATAAATTCGTCACCCTCGCGAAAGCGGGGGTCCAGGGGCAACCGTTCTGCCGCCCGCCCTGGGTTCCCGCTGTCGCGGGACTAACGAATGCGGCTAGAGTTTACCCGGCTCCGCGACCGCCGCCGACCAGGGCGACATGGCATCGGAGATGCCGTGATTGGTGCGGTCGTCACCGCGCAGCACAAGGTTCGGACAGGCGAATTGCTGCGGCCACACCGTATGCTCGACAACCCGCGCGCCGCGCACGACATCGCTGAGCCGGTCGATGACGGCATCGGGCAGGCGGCGATCGATCGCAACGCCTTCCGATCCGCTGACATCGATGCGCGGCTGATGCGCCGCCTCTTCCGGGCTCATCCCGAAATCCACGACAAAGCTCGCCAGCTGCAGCACCGCGGCGAGGATGTGCCGACCGCCCGACGCACCGACGCCAAAACGCGGCCGGCCGTCGCGGGCGACGATCACGGGGCACATATTGGTCAGCGCGCGCTTGCCAGGGCCGATCGAGTTCGGCTGTCCCGGCATCGGGTCGAACCACATCACGCCGTTATTCATCAGGATGCCGGTCGACGGCAGCACATAGCGGCTGCCAAAGCTCGACAGCAGCGTCGTGGTCAGCGCGGCGATCCCGCCCTCGCGGTCAACCGCGGTGATGTGGGTCGTGCAGCTTTCCGCCGCCGGCTCGGTATCGCCCAGCCCTTCGAGCCGCGTGCCATAGGCCTGCTGCAGCGCTTCGACCACGGCCTCGAAATAATTTGCGTCCGGCCGGATCGCGAAGCTCTTGCGGCTGAGCCGGTCGAGCACATCGGCAAGGGTCGGCGCGGCGGAAAGCCCGCGCGCGGCCTGAAACGTAAAGCCGCGATAGGGAATATCGAGCGTCGGGACGATGCGCGGCCGGCAATTCGCCAGATCCTCGGCCGCCAAAACACCGCCGGCCGCCTTGGCGTCGGCGATGATCGCGGCGGCGATGTCACCGGTATAGAGGTCTTCCGGCCCCTCCTCGGCGAGCCGCGTGAGAGTGTCGGCGAGCCGGCCCTGGACAAGATGCGGCGGCGCTCCGTTGGGCGGCACGACAGGCGGAAGATTATCGGGCAGGTAGATACGTCTGCTTTCGTCGTAGCAACGCAGATCGCTGGCCGCGTTGGCGACCTTGAGCGTCACATACCAGTCGACCGGCAGCCCCTCTTTCGCCAACGCGGCGGCGGGCGCCACGAGATCGCGCCACGGCAGGCGGCCAAACCGCTCCACCGCGCGGGCATAGCCACGCACCGCCGACGGCACCGTGAACGAGAGCGGACCGTGCATGTTGCGGTCGTCAACGACGCGCGCCCAGGTGAACAGCTCGGTGGCCGTTTCCTCGGTCAGCGGAAACAGCGCCGAATCGAGCCCGGCCGGCGCCACCGGGCCGAAATCGACGACTTCGGCCCGCGTGCCGCCGGCGGGGTGCACCACCATAAAGCCGATGCCGCCGAGCCCGCTGTTCCACGGCTCACGAACCGACAGCGCGAACGCCGCGGCGACGACCGCATCGACGGCCGTACCGCCTGCCGCGAGGATCTCGGCCCCGATCTTCGCGGCGACGCCGTTCTGCGACGCGACGATGCCGCGCGGAGTGGAAACCGGCGGTTTGCGAACGAGCCAGTTCTGGGTGAGCGCGTCCATCTCAAGTGATCTCGATCTTGTCGACCCGGCTCTCGTAAAAGGCGTAATGCCCGGCGAGCGCGATGGTCTCGTCATACGGAGTCTCGTACCCCCAGATCGCATTCTCCGATGTCTTGCCGTCCGCGTTGATCGTCCAATACGACGCGGTGCCCTTGAACGGGCAATAGGTCGTGTGCTCGGTCTTGTTCATCAGCTCGAGCGACATGTCCTTGGCGGGGATGTAGTAGACCGGGCCGTGGCCGGTCTCCTCGACACGCAACGGCGCGGTGCTGTCGGCGATCACCTTGCCGCCGAACGTCACGCGTATATGCGCCTTGTCGGGGTGCAGATCGACGCGGTGCTCGGGCTTCTTGACCCAACCGGGAGCGGGGTTCGCCATCGCAACAACTCCTATTTGACGGTTTCGGAAGGCGGCGCCTTGTTCCAGTTCGCGGCGTTCGGCTGCTTGTCGCAATCGAACGAGGCAACGCAGGAATCATAAAACTGCGAGCCTTGCAGCGGCCCGCATTCCTTGGCGATGCGCGTCGCGCGGAAAGCTTTGTTGGTGCAGGTCAGCTGCTGGTATTGCTCGCTGGAACGGACGTTTTGCTGCGGCGTCTCGTTGCCGCCGGACTGCGCCAGCACCGCACCGGTGCTGGCGAACAGCACCAAGGCAGCCACGACCGGCAGAAAACGCTTCATTCCTTTTTCCCCCTTGTTAGCGCGACCCGCTTGGTGGCACTGCCCAGAAAGATCGTGGCTCAACCGACCATCGTCAATCCGCCGCTGACGCTCAATATTTGTCCGGTAATGTAATCTGAACGCGAGCCGACAAAAAACAGCACCGCCTCGGCGATGTCTTCCGGCTGGGCGATGCGGCGGAACGGGATCGCCCGCGTCAGCGCCTCCTTCATGCGGTCGGGCTGGCGCTGGAAGAGCGGCGTGTCGGTCGGGCCAGGGCAGACGCAATTGACGTTGAGCTTGTGCCGCGCCATCTCGCGCGCCAGCGATTTGGTAAAGGCGATGAGCCCGCCCTTGGCCGCGGCGTAAACCGTCTCGCCCATGCTGCCGACCCGGCCGGCATCGCTCGAAATATTGACGATCTTGCCGGCCTGCGCCTCGATCATCGCCGGCAGCACCGCTCTGGTGAGCCGGATGGCGCCCATCAGGTTGATCGCGATCAGCGACTCCCACATCTCCGGCGGGTTTTCCATAAACGGCTGGATACGGTCCCAGCCGGCGCCGTTGACCAGCCCATCGACGCGCCCGACACGATTGTGAACCGCAGCGGCGAAAACCTCGATCGACACATGATCGGCAAGATCGAGCTTGAGAAACTCGGCGCTGTGCCCGGATGCCTTCACCTCGGCCACCGCCGCATTGCCGCCGGCCTCGTCGACATCGCCGATAAACACGGTCGCGCCTTCGCGCGCCAGCAGCAGCGCCGTCGCCCGCCCGATCCCCGAAGCACCGCCGGTGACGATGACAGCACGCCCCCGCATCTCGTCCATGATGTCCTTCCTGGCCTTCCGCTCCAGCTGGCGATGCTATGCCCGGCGGCGCGCGCCGACAACGGCGTCCGTGCCAAGGCGACGCCCATGGTTGCCTCCCCTCGCCCCTCCGCCTAATTTGCGCGACGGAGAGGGAATGAGGGACGCTGGTGGAATGAAAGTGCTGGTGACGGGCGGCGCCGGATTTATCGGCTCGGCAATGTGCCGGCTCTTTGTTACCGAGATGCAAGCCTCGGTGCTCAATGTCGACAAGCTGACTTATGCCGCTAATCTCACTTCGCTCCGGCCGATCGAGGACCACCCGAACTACCGCTTCGAGCGCGCGGACATCTGCGACCGCCTGGCGATTGCCGCGCTGCTGAACGAGTTTTCGCCCGACGCGGTGCTGCATCTCGCCGCCGAGTCACATGTCGACCGCTCGATCGACGGCCCCGGCGAGTTCATCCGCACCAATATCGACGGCACCTATTCGATGCTCGAAGCCGCGCTCGATTATTGGCGCAAACTGCCGCCGGCACGGGCGAAGACATTCCGCTTTCACCATGTCTCGACCGACGAGGTGTTCGGCTCGCTCAGCGCCCGCGGCAAGTTTACCGAGACCAGCCGTTACAAGCCCAATTCGCCCTATGCCGCGTCGAAGGCGGCGTCCGACCATCTGGTGCGGGCCTGGCACGAAACCTTTGGCCTGCCGGCCGTCATCAGCAATTGCTCGAACAATTACGGGCCGTTCCATTTCCCGGAAAAGCTCATCCCGCTCTGCGTTCTCAAGGCGATGCACGGCGAGGCGATCCGGGTTTACGGCAAGGGCGACAATGTCCGCGACTGGCTCTATGTCGACGACCACGCCCGCGCGCTGCATACGATCATGACGACCGCGAAACCCGGCGCGAGCTACAACATCGGATGTGACGGCGAACGCAAGAACATCGATGTTGTGACGCAGATCTGCACGCTGCTCGACGAGATGCTGCCGAATTCGCCGCACCGGCCGCATGACAAGCTCATCACCTTTGTCGCCGACCGGCCGGCGCATGACCGCCGTTATGCGATGGATGCCGCGAAACTGCGCCATGACCTCGGTTGGCAGCCGCGAGAGAATTTCGAGAGCGGGCTGCGCAAGACCGTGCGCTGGTATCTCGACAATCGCTGGTGGTGGGAGCCGATCTGGCACGGCCGCTACCGCGGCGATCGCCTCGGAGCGGCGCCAGCCGCGGCCGAAGGGTGATGAGGCACACAAGTTTTCGTCTTTCCCGCGAATGCGGGAATCCAGGGCGAGCAGCAACGAGGCTAAACCTGGATCCCCGCCTTCGCGGGGATGACGATCGAAACATTGGGAATCGCGATCGCCTGGAGGGACGGAAACAATGAGCGGCTTCGCCTACGAGAATCTTTTCGCGAAAAGCGTGCCGTCGCCGGCCGTACGATTCGCGGGCTATCCGAAATACAATTTTATCGGCGGACATAACGACCCGACGCTGATCCCGATTGACGGGCTGATCGCCGCGACGACCAGCGTGCTGCGCCGGGAAGGCGCCAATCTGGCGATGTACACCGCGGCGCAGGGCAACCAGGGTTATCTCGGCCTGCGCAAGTTCGTCAAGAACAAGGCCAAGCTGCGCGGCATCGCCTGTTCGACCGACGACATCCTGATCACCGCCGGTTCGGGCCAGGGCATCGACCTGATCAACGCGGTGCTGCTGGAGCCGGGCGATACGGTGATCCTTGAGGAATTCTCCTATGGCGGCGCGATCACCAAGCTGAAGCGCGAGGGACAGAAAATCGTCGGCGTGCCCTTGGACGAGGACGGCATCAAGATCGACGCGCTCGCCAATATCCTCAAAGACCTCAAGAGCAAAGGCATTACCCCGAAATACATCTACACGATCCCGACGATCCAAAACCCGACCGGCAGCATCATGCCGCTGGAACGGCGGCAGCAATTGCTCAAGGTCGCGATCGAATACAGCGTGCCGATCTTCGAGGACGAATGCTACGCCGACCTGATCTGGGGCGGCACCGAGGCCCCGCCGGCGATCTATTCGATGGATCGGGACCACGTGATCCATATCGGCTCGTTTTCGAAGACCTTGGCGCCGGCGTTGCGGCTCGGCTACGCGATCGCCGATTGGGGCTTTATGAGCCGGATGATCGCTTGCCGCAGCGACAGCGGCTGCGGCGCGCTCGAGCAGATGGTCGTCGCCGAATATTTCTCGCAGAATTTCGGCGAGCATGTCGACGAACTCAGCGAGACGCTGAAGGGCAAGCTCGATGCGATGGTCGAGGCGCTGGAGCGCGAGTTCGGCACGGCGGTCGAGCCGTGGGTGCCGAAAGGCGGCATTTTCCTGTGGATGAAGCTGCCCGAAGAAATCGACATCATGAAACTGGTCAAGCCGGCCGCCGATGCCGGCATCGCCCTCAACCCCGGGCCGGAATGGGCGGTCGCGGGCGCTGATTCCAAGTCTCGGCTCCGCCTGTGCTTCGCGCTGTCCTCCAAGGAAGAGATCCGCGAGGGCGTCGCCGCCCTCGCCCGCGTCTGCTACGAGCAGACCGGCATTCCGGCGCAAAGCGGCAACGTGCGGCGATGAAAACATCGTTGAATTTGCACCTAGCCCCCCTCTCCCCCTGCCGGCCGGGGGGAGAGGGACAATGAGCATCACTCGGTCTCATTCGATGACGATCGACGCGGCGCTGCGCGAGGCCATCGACAGCGGGAAAGTGCCCGGTGTCGTCGCGATGGCCACGACACCCAGCGGCACGATCTATGAGGGCGCCTTCGGGATGCGCCGCCTCGGCGGCAACGAGCCGATGACTCTCGACACGGTGTTCCGCATCGCGTCGATGACCAAGGCCATCACCGCCGTCGCGGCGATGCAGCTTGTCGAGCAAGGCAAACTGTCGCTCGACGGACCGGTGCCGGCGATCGACTCGGGCCTTGCCGCGCCGCAGGTATTGATCGGGTTCAACGCCGCGGGCGAGCCGCAACTGCGCCCGGCGAAGCGGCCGATCACCCTGAAACATCTGCTGACCCATACAGCCGGGTTTTGCTACGAGCAGTGGAACGCCGATCTCAGCCGCTATGTCGCGACCACCGGCATGCCGCAAATGGCCACCGGCAAGCTGGCGGCGATGCGCATGCCGCTGATGTTCGACCCGGGCGAGCGTTGGGAATACGGCATCAATATCGACTGGGTCGGCCGCCTCGTCGAAGAAGGGGCCGGGGAAAAGCTCGACACCTATTGCCGCGACAAGATCTTTGCGCCGCTCGGCATGAAGGACACCGGCTTCACGGTTTCGCTCGAGCAGCGCGCACGGCAGGCGGTGGTGCATCAGCGGACGCCGGACGGCGTGCTCGATCCTCAGCCGTTCGAAGAGCCGATCGAGCGCGAATTCCTCGCCGGCGGGGGCGGTTTGTATTCAACAGCAGGCGATTACCTGGCGTTTCTTCGGATGCTTCTGCAAGGCGGCAGCGTCGACGGCCGGCGCATCATCAAGCGGGAGACGGTGGCGCTGATGGGCGAAAACCACATCGGCGATTTGCCCGCCGGCATCCTGAAGACCACGCGCCCGCTACTGACCAATGATGTCGATCTGTTCCCAGGCCAACGGGTACGGTGGGGCCTCGGCTATATGCTGACGCTTGACGCGGGGCCGAATGGCCGCAGCGCGGGCAGCGTGACCTGGGCGGGCATCTTCAATACCTACTATTGGCTCGACCCGAAAAAGCAGGTCGCCGGGGTAATCATGACGCAGATTCTGCCCTTCGCCGACCCGACGACGCTGGGGGTTTACGGCGCTTTTGAGCGCGGTATCTACGCGGCTCTCGACAAGGCCTGATCGCGTGCCAAGGTCCTTGCCGGTGGCGCGGCGGCGCGCCCTGCCGGTCCTCGCCGCGTTGCTGCTCGCCGGCTGCGTGCCGAATATCGGCCCGTCAAAACCATCGGATTTTATCGTGATCACCGACTTCGCCGTTCCCGAGGGCGCCGTGCATCTCGACCCGAGCTTTGGCTTCTCGCTTTATCGGGGTGAAGCGGGCGTGCCGAAGGAGCAGCGAGCCCGATCCGTAGGCCGAGCCGTCGCGTTTCTCGTGACCGACACGATCGTCGAACGGCTGCGCGCCGCCGGCTACGACGCGGTCAGCACGGTTAACCCCAATCCCGTCGGCACCGGCCATCGCGCCCTCATCGTCGGCGGCACACTCAGTACGGTCGACGAAGGCCAGCGTCGGCATGTCGGCCACGAGCACAGCGCCGTCCTCGCTACGGTCGAGATCAAGGCCGAGCTGCCGGGTGGGACGACCCAACCGGTGCAGAGCTTTGCGGTCGATTCCCGCACGGCGCCGCCCGCCCGCGCCAATAATGGCGCGACGCGGCGCGAAACCGGTGTCGACGCCGACGCGACAAAAATCGGCGCGGAAATCGCCCGCGTCGTCACCGAAATCGCCCGCCGCAACAACTGGCTGCCGATGCCTCGCTGACCTACGACCCCGGCACGGTCCCCGCCGGCAGGGTTTCGCAATAGCGGGCGATCTCGCCGGGCGTGGTGATCCACAGCGCGTCCTGATGCGCCATGATGTGGCGGATCGCGCGGCGCAGCGCGCGAAGCCGAAACGGCTGCCCGATGATAAAGGGGTGGAGCGCCACCGAATAAACCAGCGGGTGTTTGCGCGACTGTTCGAGCATCTCGTCGAACTGGTCGATCATCATCGCTTCAAACTCTTGCGCCGTGTGGCGGCGGCCGATGAGGCTCGACATATCGTTAAGCTCGACCGGGTAGGGCACGGTCAAAATCGGCCCGGCGCGCGTCTTCATCCAGATCGGCTGATCGTCGAGCGGCCAGTCCATCACATACCGGTAGCCCGCCTCCTTCAAGAGGTCGAGCGTGACACCGCTTTGCGACAGTCCAGGGCCGAGCCAGCCCTCCGGGCGCTTGCCCGACAGGCGCTCGATGACAGACGTGCATTCGCCGATCAGCCGCGCTTCATCCTCTTCCCAGAGATCGGCTTGGCGTTCTGAATTGGTACGGCCATGGCCGACATATTCGTCAGCGCGCGCGTTCATGCGCGTGACAATGTCGGGGCACGCCTCCAGCACGGTCGAGTTGACATTATGCGCGCCGGGCAGGCCGAACTCGTCGAACAGATCGAAATAATACCAGAGCCCGACGCGGTTGCCGTAATCGCGCCAGGCGTAATTGCGCTGGTTTTGCGCCTGCCCCTCGCCGGTCGAATCCGGCCCGACCCCAGCGCGAAATGCGAAATTCTCGACATTATTACAGAAAAAAACCGCGAGCCGCTTGCCTTCGGGCCAGTCGTAGACCGGCCGCTTGTGGATCGGCACGTAATCGTAGCGGTTGTGACCGGGGAGTTTCATTTTGCAAAATCTCCAACCGCAGTGCGCTCGCGCCGGAAAGCCGCGATTAGAGCGCAAACAGGAGAATGCCGATACGGCGCCGCCACATTCGACGACATTCGCGTCAATATTGCCGCCCGCCGGAGGGAGACTGGTAGCTGCCTCCCGAGGGAGATTGGTAGCCACCACCCGAGGGAGACTGGTAGCCGCCGCCCGGCCTGCCGCCGTAACCACCGCCCGGATAACCGCCACCGCCCGGGGAATAGCCCGGCGGTGAATACCCACCCGGCGGCGAATACCCGCCGTAAGGTTGCTGATAGCCACCGCTGCTTGGCGCTGGGTTGTAGCCGCCCGCAGGCGGCGTGTAGTAGCCGCCTTGGCCGGGATTGTATCCCGGCGGTGAACTGGGATTGGGCGCCGGCACTTCGGGCTCCGCCGGCTCGCTGGATCGCGGCGTCGGGCGGCGGCGCGCCGGCCGCTTCAGCGCCGCGGCCTCCTGAATGTCGGTGCGCGCGATCAGCGCGTTGAACTCCGCCTTGCGCCACACCCGCGGCGTGGACGGATCCTGACCGACCGCCACGCTAGCCCCGGAGCCTGCCGGGATTGTCACTTCGGCGCCGGTGCCGGCGCTCTTGACGGCGACCGTGCCCGACATGACGCCAACCACCATCTGGCCCGGCTGCACCTCGACAAACCAATCGGTCGAGCGCGCGCCGGCGGACCCGACCGCGGTGCCGACCTCGAATTTCGCCGGCCGGTCGATCGGCGCGACGACCGCGCGAACCAAACCTTGCGTCAGCGACAACGCAGCCTCATGCCGCTTGCCGTCCGCATCGACCGAATAGGCGGCGATTGTCATCTGGCTGCCGGCGGCGAGCGACACGATCGAACCGTCCTGCATCCGCAGCTTCACCTTGGCGTTGGACGGCACGTCGATCGTGTCGGCGACATGCACCTCGCCGCCCATTTTGAGCGGTGTCCGCTTGCCCGCCGATTCGACAAAGCAGTCGCCGGCCATGCCAACAACCGTACCGGCCAGATCGGCCGCCCGGGCGCCGCCGAGCCATAGCAAAACGAGTACAAAGCCGACAAAGGTTCTGACGAGTACACAAGGCATGGCCGGTTCCACTCGGTTGCTGCCTGCAAAATCTCCATCCCGCCGGCGACGCCGACGCTGTATTCCGCCGCTCCAACGCCCGTTGATCGGTACGTGATCGTAGCGATCTTGGGTCGAGAGCTTTACGGGCGCCTTCTATGCCGCTTTCCGGATTTCGCGCTGCACTGAGATCAGCATGTCGATCTCGCGGCCGTTGCGCGCCAACGGCATCACCACGACCGCGTAGCACCGCATCCGATGATCAAGCCACAATTCGCGCTCGTAATAGACGGGGGCGCCGGTTTCGCAGACCTCCAGCCAGGTCGTGCGAACCCGCTCGCGATACTCGGGTTCCGGCAGATCGTCGAGCGTCTTGCTGGTCAGGTCATAGCCATCTCGCGCGACGACATTGGCACCGATCAGCCGGTAGCGAAAACTCCACGGATGGGCACTACCGTTCGTTGCCCGCTGCGCCTCGATCAGCACGACATCCCCCAGCACGTAGCGGAAATCGAGCGGGTCGATCGCCTCGCGCGACGGATAGGTCTGGGCGCCGCGCTTCTCCCGCCAATAGGCAACAAAGCGGCGTATTTCGGGGTCGGCGATACGGTTGTCTGCGCCAGCGTCGGTAATATCCATGCGCCCTCCGCCGGCGCCCGCCTTGCCCGCGGCGCGTTATCGTTATCGACCCTTGAACACCGGCCGGCGCTTTTCCATAAACGCAGTACGGCCCTCGGTGTAATCCTCGCTGGCGAAGCACTCGGCGACGACGCGCTTGCACAACTCCATGTCGCGCTTCGTTTCGTCCTTGAGCGCCTCGCGCACGATCTGCTTTACCGCGCGAACGGTTAGCGGCGCGTTACCGGCGATCGTCTTGCAGTAATTATCGACATAGGTTTCGAGCTCGGCATCCGGGACGACGCGGTTGATCAGCCCCATGCCGAGCGCTTCCTCGGTCGTGAATTGGCGCGCGGTATAGAAAATCTCGCGCGCGTAGGCCGGACCGACGATGTCGATCAGCTTCTTGATGCCGTCATAGGCGTAGCCGAGGCCGAGCTTGGCCGCCGGGATCCCGAATTTCGACCCCTCCGCGGCGATGCGGATGTCACAGGCAAGCGCGGTCGCCATGCCGCCGCCGATGCAATAGCCGCGGATCATCGCGATCGTCGGCTTGAGCGTCTCCTGCAGCGCCAGCCGGGCCTTTTCCGAAACCTTCGCGTATTCCTCGGCAGCCTCGGCCGTGGCGCGCTTTTCCTTGAACTCGGAGATGTCGGCGCCCGAGACGAACGCCTTGCCGCCAGCACCCGACAGCACGATCACCCGGATTTCGGGATCGCTCTCGAAATCCGCCATGATCTGCCCGACCGCCTGCCACATATCGAGCGAGACGGCGTTATGCCTCGCCGGGTTGTTAAAGATGATCCGGCCGATGCCGCCGTCCTTTTCATAGAGCATCTTTGCGGATACGAGGGGTTGGTCGAGCATATTGATACTCCTGGTTTTACGAACCTGCCCATCGATCGTCATGGCCGGGTTCATCCCGGCCATCCACGTAGATCCCCGGGACAAGCCCGGGGATGACGAAAAAGGGTGGTGTTGGCGACAAGCTAAATCACGCCGGCGCCGCGCAAATCGGCGATGTCGGCCTGGTTGTACCCGAGGTCTCGCAGGATCTCGTCATTGTGCTGTCCGCAATCGGGGGTCGCATAACGCATGCGGACCGGCTCCGGCGTCTTTGTCATGTTGATCGCCTGTCCGACGACCTGAAGCTCGCCGAGGCGCGGGTGGTCCATCGGCCGCGCCATTTCGAGATGCTGCACCTGCGGGTCATTGAAGGTCTGGTCGATCGTGTAGAGCGGCCCGCATGGCACGCCGACCTCGTTCAGCAGCTCGATCCAATAGGCGCTCGGCTTCCGCTTGGTCACTTCGCTGATGATCTCGTTCAGCTTCTTGCGGTTCTTCGAGCGTGCCGGGCCGGTCGAATAATCGGGGTCGGTCAACAGATGCGGCACTTCGGCCGCCTCGCAGAAGCGCTTGTAGAGATTGTCACCCGATGCGGCGATGTTGATTTGTCCGTCCGCGGTCGGAAACAGCCCGGTCGGGATGCCGGTCGGGTGGTCGTTGCCAGCCTGTTTGGCGACCTCGCCGGCCTGCAGCCAGCGCGAGCCCTGGAAGTCGAGCATGAAAATCTGCGCTTCGAGCAGCGAGGTGTGCACCCATTGCCCCTCGCCCGTCTTCTCGCGCTCGATCAGCGCCATCATCATCGCTTGGGCCAGCAGCAGCCCGGCGCACAGATCGTCGATCGGGATGCCGACCCGCACCGGCCCCTGCCCCGGAAACCCGGTGATCGACATCAGACCGCCCATGCCTTGCGCGATCTGATCGACACCCGGGCGTTTGGCGTAAGGCCCGGTCTGGCCAAAGCCGGAAATGCTGCCATAGACGATGCCCGGGTTGATCTTTTTCACCGACTCGTAATCGACGCCCAGCCGGTGCTTCACCGTCGAGCGAAAATTCTCGACGATAACATCGGCTTTTGCGGCCAATTTCATAAAGATAGCGAGGCCTTCTTTGGTCTTCAGGTTAATCGCCAGGCTGCGCTTGTTGCGGTGCAGGTTCTGGAAGTCGAACCCTTCGCGGCGCGAGCCGGTGATATCGGTGCCGGGGCCGCCGGGCGGCTCGATCTTGATGACATTGGCGCCCCAATCGGCGAACTGCCGCACCGCGGTCGGTCCCGCACGCGCATGGGTGAGATCGAGCACGGTATATTTCGACAGCGGCAGGGATCCGATGCTCACAGGGCTTTCCTCCAAAACGGGCGCACATTGGCTCGTTGCAACTTTCGTCTTTCCGTTACGCCGACGTCAAGGAAAGCGGAGAGAGAAGGACGCCGCGGTTCGCGAAGAATTTCCGCCATTTGCTTTCGTCATACCCGCGAAGGCGGGAATCCGGAGCGAGCGATCTATCGGTTGCCCCTGGACCCCCGCCGGAGTTTATCCTCGGGCCGCGTGTAGCGCGGACCCGTGGGCGGGGGTGACGATATGAACACGCAGCCACAGGGAGGAACACGTGCCCGAACCCGAACATCTGGACCCACGCCGGACGGCGCTCATCGCCTATGACGTGTGCCGCCGCGCGTTGACCCCCGCCGACCCAGTGCGGCGTGCGGCGATGCGACCGGTGCTCGACGCCTGGGTGCGGATGATCGCGGCGGCGCGTGCAGCCGGGCTGCCGGTAATCTATACGACGCCGGTCAGTCGTGCCGATGGCGCCGATGTCGTCATGCTGCCGACCGATCTCTCGGCCGAGACGGGCGTGCCGCCGCTCACCAACGGTGTCGAGGGCACGCCGGAAGCCGGCTTTCCCGACGAGATCGCCCCGCGGCCTGAGGACTATGTCTTTCTCAAGCGCCGGCCGAGCGCGTTTTGGGGCACCGGCGTCGCCGAGCTGCTGCATATGCTGCGGCGCGATGTGATCATCATCGGCGGCGGCGCCACCAATCGCGGTGTCGAGACCAGCGTGCGCGAAGCCTTCAACCGCGACATCGCCTCCGTCGTGGTGCGCGAATGCTGCTGGGGCGGCGACGCCGCCGCGCATGCCTACAGTCTCGACAAGGCGATGAAGATGTACGCCCGCATCCGCACGCTCGACCAGGTCGCGGCGATGCTCGGCGCATAGCCTTATGGCTTGCAGTGCAGGATGGCCTGCGCGGTGTCGCGGCCGATCGCGAAGGCGGCTTCGACGGTGCCGATATCGGGGCCGATATGCAGCGCCTCGCCGGAAAACAGGATGGGGCCGCCGTCCCATTGCTGGAGCGCCCGCTGCGCCGCCCGCGTTCTTGGGGTGGCGTAGGAATAGGCGCCGCGCGCGAACGGGTCGTTGCCCCAATTGATCGCGCGCGCCGCGAAAAGGTCGTCGCGCAGCCGATCCACCGGCCGCGCGAAAATCTCGGCGAGCGAGGCGAGGCCCATCTCGACCAGATCGGTTTCGCCGAGTGCCGCGACGCGATCGGCCTTGGGGCCGGCATACCAGCCCGTCAGCACCGGATGGCCCGTCGGGTATTGCGTCCACCAGGTCGGCACGGCCGCGTCGGACAAAAGGAACGAGAGGTCGGCGAGGTCGCGTCCCGCATGATCGGCCCACCACGCCGTCGCGAACCGAAAGAGCAGCTTCACCACATTGCCATAGCCGATATCCGCGGCGGCGGCAGCGCGCGCCTGTGCCGGCGGCGGCAGCGTGATCTCGCGCAGGATCGGCAGCGGCACCGCCAGAACCGCCGCGTCGGCGGCAAACGCCGCACCGTCGCGACAGCGTGCGACGATCCCTTCCCCCGCCGCCTCGATCGTTCGCACCTCAGCGCCGAAATGCAGCGCCGCGCCCTGCCGCCGGCTGTCGGCGGCGAGGTAATCGATCAGCGCGCCATAGCCTTCGACGATGCGGCCATGCTGGCCATCCGGGGCGGACCATTCCTCGCGCAACGCCAAGGTGCTGGCGCGGTGCGGGTCGGCGGCGTCATAGCCCTCGACGGTCCGGGTGATCCGTCGCCGCAATTCGTCGTAGCGCGGCGCGCCGAACTGCGTTTCGAGAAACTCGGCGATCGGCAGGTCGACGGTCACCTTGTCGAGCGCCCGGTAGAATTCGCCGGCATGCGGCATCGCCGGGTCGGAGCGCGACCATGCGCCATTGCGCACCGTCCATCGCGTGCCGCCCCGCGGGCGCAACGTCAAACCGGCTTCGCGGACCAGGGCCGTGGTCACCGCCGCGGCACCATGGATGAATTCGGGGCCGGCCTCGGCGCGGTAGCCGAATTCCGTTTCCGGCAGCGGCCAGATCCGCCCGCCGCAGCGGTCGCGCGCTTCGAGGATAGTCACCCGCTTGCCGGCACGCGCCAGCTCGCGTGCCGTCACCAACCCCGCTGCGCCGGCGCCGATGACCAGAAAATGCCCCCGCTCCATACCTCTCCCGCACGATCACCCGACCGAACGCGAAAGCCTTGCCGCAGCCGCCGCGAATTGCCAAGCTCAATGCGAGAGGCGGCAACGCTGCCGCCATCAGGACAGAGGCGGGCGACACCATGCGAAGCAGCAGCCACCACAGCCGTCCTTCCTATCTCTATGCCGGGCTCGCGGGCGAAACCGGGCCGGATCGCCCCGTCGATTCGGGGCTCTGCCGTCTCGCCGACGGCAGCAACGAGTGGGAAAAGCTGCATCGCGGCCTGCCCGACAAACCGGCCGTGCGCGCGCTTGCCGTGCACCCGCAAAAACCTGAGATCATCTATGCGGGCACGCAGTTCGGCCCATACCGCAGCGCCGACCGCGGCGAGCATTGGACACGGCTGCCGGTCAGCGTGCGCTTCCCCGACATCACCACCGCCCCCGGCGCCAACCCGGCCAAGCGGGTGCTGATGCTCGACGCCAGCACCAGCCAGCCCGACCATATCTACGGCGCGGTCGAGGTCGGCGGCACGATCCGCTCGACCGATGGCGGCGAGCATTGGGAAAATCTCAGCCACGGCCAATACATCAACGACGACATGGTCGACATGCACGGCGTGCTCGCCAGCCGCTGGCGGCCGGGCACGGTGTTTGGCATCGCCCGCGCCGGCATGTGGCGGAGCGCCGATGACGGCGACCACTGGACTCACGTGCCGCTGGAGCCGCTGAACATGAAAGGCCAGATCTATTGCCGCGATATCCGCGAGGTGCCGGGCAACCCGCGCCATCTGTGGTGCGCGGCCGGGTCGGGCTTTATCAGCGATCTCGGCATCCTGCTGCACAGCCGCGACGGCGGCGACAGCTGGAAACAGGTCGATGTCGGCTCGCCGGTCCCGCACACGATGTTCAAGATCGCCTTTGACGAGCATCAGCCGAGCCGCATGTCCTGCGCCACCAACGGCGGCGAGGTGTGGACCAGCCTCGATGCCGGCGAAAGCTGGACCCCGCAGCCGCCCCCGCCCGGCGGCACGCAAATCTACGCGCTGGCCCGCGGCTGAGGGTTGCGCTCGCACAACCTTCAGGTTGGCGAATATCGCAGCGGCGTGTTAATCCGGCGCGTCGGAGGATGCGATGGCACGGAACCTGGCGGCTGACGATTTCAAGACGATCCGCGCCCGCATGGAAGAATTGCGGCGCGAGCGGCAGGCCGAGCTACCGGCAGCGAAATCCGCCGTCAAGATCGTCGGCCATCGCGGCCCTTGCGCCTGTGGAATGAGCCTCTTCCTCGACGAGTGCGACGGGTCCTGCAAGGCGCTCTGACGCGCGTCTGCTGGCTTTCCCCTCTTTTGGACCACCAGGCGAACGCCGGGGTAACCGCCGTCTGGCGCTGGCAGAATGCGCAATATGTGAGGATGACGTGCGGACGATCATCGACGGCATGGCCTACGATACCGACACGGCCAAATTCATCGCCCGCGGCGACTATCGCCACCCAATGTCGGACGCCTCTTGGTGGCTCTATCGGACGCCCAACGGCGCGTTTTTCGAGGTGTACTACGGTCATGACGGGGCGCCCGAGGAAGTTAATCCTTTCACCGACGAGCAGGCGCACCGGTTTCTAGAGAAAAACGCGAACCATCTCGTCGAGGAGTATTTCGGTCCCATGCCCGAGGCTAGTCCCCCGTCGCTGATGCGCTTTTCGCGGCGCACTGTTATCGCCGCGATCGAGGTCTTCGAGAGGCTCAATCACGCGGAGCTGACCCGTTTTGTACTTAAGCTCGGCCCGGAGTTTCCACGTTGGGTCGGCTCTCCTTCGTTGAGCATCGCGAATCGCCTCAACAATCTCATTGAGATAGTCGATCAGTGGCCCGATCGTCCGCTTGACGACGGCCAGTTGCTCCGTGACGTACTTATCGAGGCAGCCGTCGGTCTGTTGCCTCCGGTCGACCCGGAGCATCCTTGGAGCGAGTATGAAGAATATTCACCGATGCACGCTCGCGCCGGGGCGCTATTGCGTGCCTTGAACCGTGACGGCTTCACGGTCTTCGAAGGTAAGTTGCGGCGCGAGTTGCCGATTGATATTGACCTCCCGACAACCCAAAGCGAGGTCGATCGCCTTCTCGACAAGCACGGCTTCGCCGTACCCAAAGGCCAGCTCGTACAGGCAATCGACGCTCATGCGCGTGGAAATTGGGCTGGGGCAAATGGCCAATTTCGGCCGTTCTTCGAAGGACTCCTCGATGAAATTGCGGGAAAGGTGGCATCTGGTTTGGGCGACTCCATTCGCCGACTGATCGCCGTCAAGTTCCTTAGCAGCGATCTCAACGAGCGCGATTTCATTCAGGGACTAATGAAGCGGCTACATGCTCATGGCCCTCATCCTGGTCTTTCAGGAGAAGGCGACAGCACCTACCGGTTCCATTTGGTGCTGTTAACAGCGCATCTTCTCCTGACTCGGCTCGATGCTTGGGAACGGCCATGAACGAGGTCGTCTCCTTCAAATCCTCTGCGTTGCCGGCTCTTGTCGCCGCCGCTGGCGAACGCGCCTCAGTGCGGTTCCTCGAATTTTTCGCGGCCAACATACGCAACCCGCACACACGGCGGGCCTATTACCGACGTAGGCGGTCAAACCGAAAATAGCCATAATCGCATCTTATATTGCGAATTTCGCCTCACGCCGTCTGCGAGGATGTCCGCAATTTGGAGCGAAAGATCATGGCTGCAAAACATCTGCAAAAACAGCGGCGGCGCGGCGTCGGGCGCCCGTTCGAGAAGGGCGTCTCGGGCAATCCGGCCGGGCGGCCGCAGGGCTCGCGCAACCGCGCCACCGAAATCGCCCAGGCGCTGTTCGACGGTGAGGCCGAGGCGCTGGCGCGCAAATGCGTCGAGCTGGCGCTGGATGGCGACCGCGCCGCGTTGAAGCTCTGCCTCGAACGTCTCGTCCCGCGCCGGCCGCGCGCGGTGGCGCTCGACTTGCCGGCGATCACCTCGACCGCCGACCTTGCCCCGGCGATCGCCGCGATCGCCCAGGGCGTCGCTGCCGGCGGCCTCACCCCGTATGACGGCGCCGAACTGGCGCGCATCTTCGATGCCTATGCCCACGCGGCCGAGTTCGGCGAGTTCGAGCGCCGCCTGCGGCGCGTCGAGCGCGAAATCGAGGCCCCCATCGAGACCGATCATGCTCCGGCGGATTAACCGCGCGCTGCTGCGCCGGCTCGATCGCGTTGCCGCGGTTGTCGACCGTTGGCAGGCGGCGCGCGACGCGCAGCAAGAGCAGCGCCGGGCGCGTGAGCTCTTCCATGGACTGCTGCTGGGCGGGTTGCGCGATCATGGCATCGACCCCGCGACGGTGCCGGCGATGCGTCGCTTTGATGAGGCTGAGCCGCCCGTCGAGCCGCCGGTGCGATTCCGGCCGCCCAATGCGCGCGACAGGTTTTTCGCCAAGATCGCCGAACTCGCGCGCCGCTGCCGGCGAAACCCGCCGCCGCTCGAACGTGCCACCCGGATGGAACTCTTCGCGATGTACTGCTTCGATGAGAGCCTGATCGCTCAGGCGGAAAGCGGATGATCGTTCTGCTTGGCCTTACCCGGCAAAGGTGAAAGACGAGGCTTGTTCCTCGACCGCTCGTGACGCTGAACTATGGGTCCCGGCCTTCGCCGGGGTGGAGCAATTTTTCTGCATGCATTTGCCTGTGCGGACTTCGGAACCGCTGCACTAAGATAGGTCAGCATTGATACCGCAGGTCCGTCACGATGGGACATGAACAGAATTGGGATGTCGAGGCCGATGTCGTGGTCGTCGGCTTTGGCGCGGCGGGTGTCGCCGCCGCGGTGACGGCGCATGATTCCGGCGCGAAGGTCGTCCTCCTCGACAAGGCGCCCGAGGGCGAACATGGCGGCAATACCCGCGTCGCCGGCCAGGGCTATCTGAATACCGCGGACGCGGGCGATGCCGCCGCCTACCTCACCGCTTTGTGCGGCCCCTACAAGGTGCCGCAAGCGATGATCGAGGTCTGGGCGGATGAGATGTGCCGCAACAACGACTGGCTCGCCAGCCTCGGCGGCGACCCGCAAGAGCATCAGCACCCGCCGGTCGGGATCGAATTCCCCGACCTGCCCGGCGCCGGCACCGTGCACAAATTCCACGACGGCCCGACCTACGGCTATTCCTACACCTGGAAACGGTTCGAAAGCCTGGTGCGCGAGCGGCCGATCCCGGTGCTTTACGAGACGCCCGGCCGCGCGCTGATCCAGCACGACACGACCAAGGAGATCCTCGGTCTGCGCGCCGAGCGCGGGGAGAAATCAGTCTATATCAAAGCGCTGAAGGGCGTGATCCTCACTTGCGGCGGCTTCGAGAACAATCAGGAGATGATCCGCAACTACCTGCCGGGCATCCCCTATTGCTACACCTCGGGCAGCCCCTACAACGAGGGCGACGGCATCACGATGGCGATGTCGGTCGGTGCCGATCTCTGGCACATGAACAATTACGCCGGCCCGTCGATGGCGCTGAAGGTGCCGGAGGTGCGCACCTCCTTCTCGATGCCGGCGCTGCATTACAGCAAGGAAGTACCGGGCGGGATGATCGTCGTCGGTCCCGACGCGCGGCGCTTCTGCGACGAAAAATACAAGACGCGGCACGGCAAGGTGCCGGTCAACGGCCGCTGGTTGCCGCTGTCGACGCCGTGCCCGATGTACATGATCTTCGACCAGAAAATGTTCGCCGCCGGGCCGCTTTACGACGCGCATCCGAGCCACGGCTGGACGCAGATCGTCGAGAAATACGATTGGAGCGCCGACAACACCCGCGAACTGGCGAAAGGATGGGTCAAGAAAGGCGACAGCCTCGCCGCCCTCGCCGCGGCGATGGATCTCGATCCCGCGACGCTGACCGAGACCGTCATCCGCTGGAACCGCGCCTGCGACGCCGGCCATGACGACGCGTTCGGCCGCAAGCTGATGCTGCAGCCGCTCGGCAACGGCCCCTATTACGCAATCGAGCTGTCGCCCTCGATGCTCAACACCCAAGGCGGGCCGCGGCGCAACGAAAAGGCGCAGATCGTCCGCCCCGACGGGTCGCCGATCCCCCGCCTCTACAGCGCCGGCGAGCTTGGCTCGATCTACTCCTATCTCTACCAAGGCACCGGCAATATCGGCGAATGCCTGGCCTTTGGACGCATCGCCGGCCGCAATGCCGCCGCTGAAACGCCGTGGGACTGAACGGCTCGATAACTAGAGCGGATTTCGGGGTGATTGCATCGCGGGTGCACTAGGGTAGCGGTTTTGCGATTCTACTTCCCTTGATGTTGGGGGGTTGGCATGGCGAAGCCCAGCTCCCCTGCGACCTGCGTCGGCGGCCGACCGCTGCTCATCAGCAGCGCCACCGCTCCCCGCTTGAAATCATCCGTAAATTGACGACGACCCTGCGCCATTCGACACCTTTTCGCTCCTTGCGGAGCTTAGCAAAGCTGTCCACCAATGCGGGGGAGCCTCAGGCACGGCCTAACACCTTATCCTGCCTTTAAAATCTCCGCCGCGGCATCAGCAAAGACCTGAGCGCCGAGGACGATGTCGTCTTCCTTGGTGTCTTCCGACCAGTGGTGGCTGATGCCTTTCAGGCTCGGGATGAACATCATCCCGGCGCGTAATTTGTGCGAGACGACCTGCGCGTCGTGGCCGGCGCCGCTCGGCATGCGCATGTGCCCGCCCGGCACATAGCGCTCGGCGGTTGCCTCGATCGCGTCCTCGAAGGCGGGGTCCATCGGGCGCGGCTCGGTCATCGAGAGATCCTCGACGCCGATGGCGCACGGCCCGGCGCTGTTCGCGGCGGCGATCATCTCCATCAGCGCGTCGCGGTGGCGGACGAGGATCGCCTCGTCGAGGTCGCGCACCTGGACCTGCATCTCGGCCTTGCCGGGGACGATGCTCGGCGCGTTCGGGTCGAGCAGCATACGACCGATCGTCCACACCGTGCGCGGCCCGGCCAGCTGCGCGAAACGGTCGTGGATTTGCGTCGCCAGCCGCACCATCGCGACCCCGGCATCCTGGCGCCGCGCCATCTGCGTCGTGCCGGCGTGGTTCTGCTGGCCGGTAAAGGTGACGCGCCAGTTCCAGATGCCGACAATGCCCTCGACGATGCCGATCCTAAGGCCGGTCGTGTCGAGCGTGTTGCCCTGCTCGATATGGGCTTCGAGATAGCCGAGATAGCGACCCGGATCGACTTCGATGCGTGGCCGTCCGGCATAACCGGCACGGGCGAGCGCGTCGCGCAGGCTCTCGCCCTCGCGGTTTTGGTAGCCGTCGATCTCGTCTTCGCTGAGGCGCCCGGTGAACGAGCGGCTGCCGAGCATGTTGCCGTAATGGCCTTCCTCGTCGGCCCAGGCGATGGTTTCGATGCCAAGCCCTTTCAGCTGGGGATCGGCGGCGAAGGCGCGGGCGAGTTCGAGCCCGTAGATGACACCGAGCGCACCGTCGAGCCAGCCGCCGCGTGGCTGTGTTTCGCTGTGCGACCCGACGAGCAGCCGGCGGGTCGCGTTTTCGGCGCGGCCAAAGACATTGCCGATGCCGTCGATGACCGGCGTGAGCCCGGCCTCGGCGTATTTGTCGGCGAGCCATTGGCGCGAGGCGATGTCGACATCCGAGTAGGTCGGGCGGTCGACGCCAGTCTCGTAGCGGCCGAATTCGGCCAGGCGTTTCAAGTCGCCGAGGAGCCGGGCCCCATTAATCTTTGGCATGGCGGGCGATTTTCGGCATGGCGAGAAGACCTTTCAGCGAATTAATCCGCCGGCAAGGGGAGCCGGCGAGGGGCTGCGGCGTATCCTAAGAACAATGCCTCGTTCGGGAACTTGCCGGAAGTACCGGCGGCGTCGTGCCACCCGCGAGAGCGGCGTTTACATGGGAGAAATCGCTATGAATAAATCGACGCTGGTCGGCGCGGCGATGATCGCGGCCGCGGCGGTGGCCATGCCGGTCACGATGGCCTGGTCGGCCGATGAAAATATGGCCGGCCAATCCACGGCCAACGAGCAGGCAGCGCCAAAAGGACCGATGGCTGACCACATGGGTGGGCCGATGATGCACGGTGAGATGGGCCGGATGATGCGAATGATGCACGGGCGCATGAACATGGCGCCGCGACAGGCCTGCATCGACCGTCTCGCGCGGCGCGCCGGTTTCATCGCCCAGATCGGCTTCCGCCTCAACCTGACCGCGGAGCAAAAGCCACTGTGGGACAAGGTCCTCGCCGCGAACGAGAGCGCGCAGGATGCGCAGCGCAAACTGTGCGAGGCCCTGCCGGCCTCGGCGGAGGCTAGCGGCAAGGAAACCGTGATCGACCGCATGAACCATTGGCAACAGATGCTGCAGGCACGGCTGCAAGGGCTGCAGCAAGCCGAGCCGGCCGTGAAGGCGCTCTACGAAAAGCTGACCCCGGCACAGAAGGCGATCCTCGATCACCCGTTCCGGCGGGGGTAGGAGATATCGTCGTCCCGGCGAAAGGCCGGGACCCACGCCTCAGCGCCTCAAGCTTTTGAAACGTGGATACCGGCCTTCGCCGGTATGACGAACACGGGTAGGATAGGGCGCAGCATCACAACCCCGCGCCCTATCTCATGCCCAAGAGCAATCCCCGCATCGCTATTTGCGGCTTTTCGATCGAATGCAATCGCTTCGCGCCAGTCGCGACGCGGGCGCATTTCGCCTATTTCGCCGGTGACGACATCGCCGCGGAGGCGCGGGCGCCAGCGCCGCGCATGCTGGGAGAAATCCCCGGCTTTGTCGCCGATATGGACGCGGTGGGACCGTGGCGGCCGGTGGGCCTCGCCTTTGCCGCCGCCGAGCCGAACGGGGCGACAGATCACCAGTTTTTTACCGAGCTGATGGCGGATATCGAGACGCGGTTGCGCGCGGCGCTGCCCGTCGACGCGGTCTATATATGCGAGCACGGTGCTGGGATCACCACCGAGGACGACGACCCGGACGGTGCACTCTTCGCAATGGTGCGCCGCATCGTCGGGTCGGACGTGCCGATCGCCGCGACGCTAGACCTCCATGCCAATGTCTCCGACCGCATGGTGTCGTCGATCGACGCGTTTATCGGATACCGCACCAACCCGCATATGGATATGCGCGAGCGCGGCATCGAGGCGGCGCAAACCATCCGCGAGATGCTCGCCGGCACCAAGACCGAGACCGCGTTTATCCGCCTGCCGATCGTGCCGCCGACCGTGACGATGCTGACCGCCGCGGGCCCCTACGCCGATATGATCAATTTCGGT